>SKEL01001240.1_pt1 | contig 23346 bp, 32 predicted proteins | sample 4826741 | NCBI WGS metagenome assembly SKEL01 (sample SAMN11008810, study PRJNA524170) | human gut metagenome | biome: Human fecal sample; material: Feces; isolation source: fecal sample from pouch patient p33 | host: Homo sapiens | place: Israel: Tel-Aviv | collected 2016-03-22
TTAAGGGAGCACGGTCTGGACAGTACAAAACAACAAAACCCGACACAGACAATCTTCAAAAGCTATTTAAAGATTGTATGACCAAGCTCGGCTTTTGGAATGACGACGCACAGGTCGCAAGCGAGATCGCTGAGAAGTTTTGGTCCGAGGTCGTGGGAATCTATGTCAGAGTAGAGGAGTGGGACAATGAATTATATACATTTCTTTAGTGTCGAGCTCCCGGACTTCATGTCACGAAATAACCAAGTAGCCCAGACTTTGGGATTCGGTTCCGAGCGTTATTGGTTTTGGACCGTGGACGCGATCGCGGAGATCTGCAAAAAATACCATGACGACGAATTAGTCGTGAAGCAATTCGGGCTCTTGTTTGAATGGCTCGAGAAACAGGCTGAAGGAGTGGCACAATGAAAGAGAAATCTTACTTTGAGGTTTTGAAAGAAATAGAACGTGATCGTGATAAGTGCAATAAGTACGAACGTTTTGACGTGCAATTATTGCTCGGGTCTATATGTGCGAAACTTGTCGAACAAGTGGAAAAAGACGAGAAAGTAGAATCGATCAACTATACGATACCGATTAGAGATCAAGTATACGACATAACGGTTCGTCGGTTGAAAAAGAGCGAAGGTGATAGCGATGGAATATGTGAAATATGACTCGAAGCAGCGCGAGGCCTTGAAAAAGAACCTTAGGCGCTTGATGGACGAAAAAGGAGTCACGAAAGCCCAACTATCAAGAAAGCTGGGCTGGTCCTATAACACAATTGATTATTGGTTAAGAGGTGATCGCGTACCAGATAAAACAGGAATCGAGGCTATATGCGATTATTTCGGGATCGACGACGTGGAACTATTAGGATCTGAAATGAAAGTCCGGACCTTCGCTTATTATAAAAACGATACGCTTATTGCTTTCGGGACCATGGAAGAGATAGCAGAACAAACTGGACGGAAGATCGAGTCGTTGCGGAGTCTTCTTTGCAATTCGAAGAGATCCAACAAGACGACGAAAACATACATGATCGAGCTCGATGATGATCGACGCTACAGACTCAAATTCAAACAGTCGTTCACGATTGACGAGTTGAATCTAAAAGGTATCGGGTGGCTATTAGAAAGCCCACTCGTAGAAGTAGAAGAGGTGGAAGAATGAGTACAAATTTACTAGATGAAACAGTAGAGTTTTTAGAAAAATATGGTAAAACACTAGATGATGTTTTATATATTCAAGGCGATGATTTTGAGATCACAAAAAAGAATTTTGAAACAGTAGCAAGAGATACAGAGTATTATTCTGGTTATGGTGCTCAACATGTAGCAAAAGATCTTGTGCTAGTTGGTGAAGACTGGTGGATTGAACGCTATGAGTATGATGGTGCTGAATGGTGGGATTTTAAGAGTATCCCAATAAGGAAACGGTACATGAAGAATATTACAAACCTTGGTAAAGGTATGTGGGATACCCTTGAGGATATGAATTAGGTGTTAATGATGAAAGTCAATTTTAATGGAAAGTATAGCTATTTCTTAACTCAATTTACTCATTATGTTGTGTTTGACTTTATCTGGAAGATACTTGAAATCATAATTTTAGGTAAAACCAAAGAGAGTTTGTCAGATGCTATAATACTTTGCTTAATTTGTATCTATATTGCATGGATTTTAGGTAAGGAGGTGGAAGAATGATTCCAAAATTTAGAGGCCTATCCATTGACGAAAACAGCAAAGGAGAATGGCAATATGGCTATCTGATAGAAGACAGAGGAAGAGCATTTATTATCAATGAAGTAATAGAAGCTAATGAACAATACATTACTATAGGTTCTTGGTGTCCTGTAAATATAGAATCAGTAGGACGTTTCACAGGGATGTTTGATAAAAATTTACGGGAGATATACGAGAAAGATGTTTTGGGGACAAAAGATGGTTTGTTAAACGGATTTATCGAATATAGAGAAGATTTAGGAATGTTTGTAAATAGCTTGCTTAGATACAATAATTTTGAACGATTGTGTAATGTGGTTAGCGATAGAGAAATCATCGGCAACGTCTACGAAAATCCCGGATTGTTGGAGGTAGCAGAATGAGACCAAACAGATACCCATACACTAAGAGTCAGTTGATTTTTAAAGAATTAAAAAGTAATAATGGAATGATTATTTTTGACGGGCGCACTTTTGAATTTAAAACGGGACATAGTGAAACTCTTAATGTAAGCAGTGGACGAATGAACGCACGGAAATTAAAAGGGAGATATGAAGAATGAGCGATAGTGTATTTATATACGCATTCACAAGATATGGTTGGGTTGAAGAGTGTATAGATATTGACGAAGTAGCTTATGTGGATTTTGAAAAAAGCCAGATATGTCTTAAAGCGCATGACGCACAGATTCCACGTATGATCCAGACTTCTTCAGTGGACTTGTATAACGTCGAAAAGGCTTTGTTAAGAAATCGGAGGTAACAGAATGACAGTAGAACAATTCCTTCAATCTTTATCTTACCTTATGTGGACTTCATATTGGTCAGTAATTTTTTATAAGTTTTTTAGAAATAACAAAGATTAAGGAGGTGGAATGATGTCGCTGAATAAAACAAGAAAACGATTGATTAGGAAACTTGAGGATCGGGAACACAAACTTTTGTCTATATCTGAATTTTTGCGAATGTTTGAAGAAAGACTTTTAGAAACTAGAAGAGCAAATCTTAAACGTTTGTTAGTTGGGGGATCGCCTTTTAGAGGTGGTAAAGTTTTTGACGGTGCTTCATGGAGGGGGGATTAATGGATCTATTAACTGTTATATTCGGGCTCTTATCTCTTGCGTGGCTCGGTGGCCTTGCAGTGATTGGGGTCGCTATGTGGAAAGAAGGGCGAGAAAATGACGAATAATGTAAAGCTAGTATGCGCAAATATCGCGTTTGTATTCTTGGTCCTATTCGTGGTATGCGTCAATCTTGGCTCACGAGTCAGGACGCTTGAAACGAGCAACAGCGATCTACAGCAAACAATCCGGACGCAAAATGACGAGCTGGAGAAAGTAAAAGAAAAAAATATAATGCAAGACGTGATAATTAATAAGCTAAACGCTGATTACAACTCACGTATGGCGCAACAATTACAAGAAATTGCCGACACTAACGGAGTGGGGGGATAGTGTGAAAGTCTATATCGTAAGAAAGTATAACAAGTTGACGCGTTGGGATTGCAATCATTCGGCAAAATTTGAGGAGTTTGAGTTCCCGACAAAAGCTGAAGCGTTGGAATTCCGGAATAGTCACAAAAAGGGCGTCTTTGACGTTTACGAGAAAGAGAAGTAAATAGCTTGAAGCTAGAAAGGAGGGGAGCTTGAGAATTGAGACAAGATACGGATATCTAATCGACGCACTTCGAAGATATCCGTTTGATAAAGAGATCAAAGAACGAATCGAAGAGATCACTTTCCCTTATCAAAATTTTGATGAGAACTGGTTTATCAAAAGTAAAGCAGCAACTAACACGCCGGAAGCGCTAAAAAACGTGATCCTAAAAGAAAATGATCCGGAATTAATTCGACTCTATACACTTGCAGAAGCGATCACAGAATACACAAGCGAGTGTGCTCCCTCAAATTGGGAGGCAATAAAGGCCCTATACGTGACGAGATCGAAAAACGTCGAAGGGGTGGCGCTTGAGCTCTTTATGTCAAAGAATTCAGTCTATCGGCATATCATTAAACCGTTCTTTGTTGGGCTGGAAAAGAAATATACAAGTATTTTTTTAAAAAGTCGCTGAAAGTTGGGAAAAGTGCACGAAAAAAGGTGATAAAATTGTATTATCGGAAGATTGAAGGAAACGACGATCTTCATTGCGGACGACAGGACAAGCCAACAGTACAGCACGTTTTTACTTTCGTAAAACTTTCCCCGGTTATGGGATCTCCTTATATTTTTTAAAATTTTTTCGTTTCGGCGGTTCGATTCCGCCCGTCCGCTTTTGGTAAGGTTCTTTTAGTTCTTCCCCTTGCCAGACATTTCTATACTCTATACTTTTCTTTTCAGTCTCACTCCTATTCCTTTCTGAGTGAGACTGTTTTTTGGTGGTTTAAAATGCAAATCGAAAAAGTCAAAATAGCCGATCTGGTGGAATACGAGGGGAACGCGAAGCTACACCCACAAGAGCAGATCGACAAGATCAAAAAATCAATCCAAGAGTTTGGGAATAATGACCCGATCGCGATCGATGAAAATAATATCATCATCGAGGGCCACGGACGCTTACAAGCGCTCGAGCAACTCGGGTACACGGAAGCGGAAGTCATTCGCTTGTCTCACTTATCAGAGGATCAAAAGAAAGCCTATATCTTGGTACATAACAAGCTAAACATGGACACGGGCTTTGATACCGAAATGTTAAGAGACGAGCTAGACGGGATCTTTAGTGTAGATATGGTCGATTTTGGTTTTGACTTGCCAGAAGATGAAATTTTAAATTTCAACTCGGAAGCAGAAGAGCAAGAGGAAGAAGAAAAAGAATTTCACAGAGAAACAACAATAAATCAATATAATCTCAACTTATTCGATCCAGCAAAGACTGAAGGGCGTTTTGAAATGCCCGTTCTCGATCCCGTGGATCACGTCCCGGAACGCTTGCAAGGCTTTAATTATGTGTTAAACAAGCCGGACCACGGCGCGGGAGTGCATTTCTTTCTTGATGATTATCAATTTGAGAGGATCTGGCAACGGCCGGAATACTATATCGAGAAGTTAGGCGAGTTTGATTGTGTATTGACGCCAGACTTTAGCTTATATATCGATATGCCGGTAGCTATGCAAGTATGGAACGTGTATCGCTCGAGGTTGATTGGTCAGATTATGCAAAGGTATGGCTATACGGTTATTCCCACAGTATCGTGGGCGTATTCGGATAGCTTTTCTTTTTGTTTTGACGGATTGCCGGAAGGCGCTACACTTGCGATCAGTACAATCGGAGTCAAGCAGAACGAAGAACAATTTGAAATATGGCGCGATGGTATGGACGTCATGATTGAGCTATTGAAGCCGAAAAGATTGATCGTGTACGGTGGCGCGGTTGAGTATGATTATGGAGATATCGAAGTACATTATTTCGAAAACGAAACGACAGAGAGGTTGAAACATGGGCGGTAGAGGAGCAGATTCTGGAAGCAGAAAAAAATCTGGTGGCGGAGGCGTAAAAGCTGAAGCAGTACAAAACGAAGTAAAACAACAAAAACAATCAAAAGATTTTTTGTTTAATAGAATAGACGAGCTCAAAAAATTCGGTGATAGAGAATACAGGTTAAAAAATATTCCGAGAGGTGCAAAAGGGTTTTTGACAATGTTTCAAAAAAACAAAGCAAGACTTGGCTCGGTGTTTGGATTGAACGAAGAATTCGTTGTCGCTAAATATGCTACAAAAAGCGGATATAAAAATTTAGACAAAAAAACAAAAGGGGAAGTAAAAGCGATTATAAAAGAGTATTCAAAAAATCAAAACCCTCGATTGTATGAAAAAATGAAAAAAGAAAATTTTGACTGGTATAAGTACGAGTAAAAAAATCAAAAGTAAGGAAGTGAGGCGATGGCCGGGATTGACAACTTAATACCAAACGAGCAGCGAACGCCCGAAGAACGCCGACGGAATGCCCGAAAAGCTGGTATCGCCTCCGGCAAAGCTCGAAGGGAGAAAGCGGACCTAAAAAAGAAAGTCAATCAAATTTTGGAGATGGACGTTTTCAGTCCACAGCTAAAAGAAATGCTTGAAGAGAAAGGCTTGAGCGCGACAAATCAAACAGCAATCGCGACGGTGCTCTTGCAAAAGGCCTTAAAAGGCGATATGCGAGCAATCGAGCTTCTGGCCAAGATGAACGGCAATGAGGGCACGAAAGACGCTCTCGATAAGAAAGAGCAGAAAGAACGCGTCAAGGCAATGCAACTTGAGAACAAGAAACGCGAACAAGCTCTTGAAGGAAACGTCGCGTCCGAAGATATCATGTCCGATTATTTCGACAAGCTGGAAGGAGTGATACAAGATGGCACTTGATCGGTTATACACAGATAAACAGATCGGGATCTTGCGTCGTTCTATTTCTCGCGATTGGTACATGATGATAAACCATGGCGCAGTACGTGCTGGTAAGACCAAGCTCGACAATGATCTTTTCTTAATGGAGCTGAAGCGGGTTAAGAAAAATGCTGCAAAAGTCGGGGTTCAAACTCCGATGTATATTTTGGCGGCTGTATCGTCCGGAACGCTTCAAACAAATATCTTGCGCGAGATCACAGACGCTTATGGGCACGAATTTAAGTTTGACCGGTACGGGAACTTTACCTTATTCGGCGTATACGTTGTAACGACGTTTACGGGGTCCATAGCGGGCCTAAAAGCTATTCGTGGTATGACAGCCTTCGGGGCCTATGTAAACGAAGCCACGCTCGCGAATAAGGAGGTTTTCGACGAAATTCTAAAGCGGTGCTCGGGGTACGGCGCGCGTATTATATGCGACACGAACACGGACCACCCGAAGCATTGGCTCAAGGTCGATTATATCGACAAGGCGGACGGTGAAAAGATCATCGCGAATCATTTTTCAATCTTTGATAATACGTTCTTAAATCAGCGGTACGTGGATAATTTGATCGCGACAACGCCGTCTGGTATGTTTACCGAACGCGGTATATACGGCCGTTGGGTGATCGGTGAAGGTGCGGTCTATCGCGACTTTAAAGAGGAAATGTACGTCAAGAAAGCGCCCGAGCATTTCGCGAAGATCTATGCAGGCGTTGACTGGGGGTATGAACACTGGGGCTCGATCGTCGTTATCGGACAAACGGAAGCCGGGGACGTGTACATACTCGAGGAACACGCGCACCAGTACAAAGAAATTGATTTCTGGGTTGACGTTGCGAAAGATATCAAGGTACGTTATGGCGATATATTCTTCTGGGCTGATAGCGCACGGCCCGAGCACGTCGGACGGTTTAACCGCGAACGGCTCAAGTGTTTTAATGCGTATAAGTCGGTATTATCTGGAATTGAAGAGGTGGCCAAGCTGATGAAGGGTGGCCGCTTTTTTGTCGTTTCAAATAAGGTCCGCAAGTTCAAAGACGAGATCTATCAATATGTATGGAACGAGCGCACAGGCGAACCGCTGAAAGAGCATGACGACGTACTAGACGCGGTACGGTACGCGATCTATTCGCAACACGTTTACGATACGAGCAGTACAGTTAAAGAGCGTATGACCAGCGCGCAATATTATTTCTAAAGGGAGGAATAAGAGAAATTGAAATTCTTAAAAGGACGGCGTTTTGACGAGAACGCGAATCGTCAATTCATCATGACGGCCGAAGATTTTGAAACGATCGAATACGAAAGCCAGAAATGGATCGAGCGTTTAAAAAACTATATCGGGGCGCACAGGTCCGAGCAATTGGACCGGTTGAAAGAGCTCAAACGCTACTATCTCGCTGATAACAATATCAAGTACAGAGAGGCGAAAAGCGATCCTTACAGCGCGGACAACCGAATTGCGAGCGACTGGGCGAAATACATTGCTATTTTTGAGCAAGGTTACATGCTAGGGAACCCAGTCGAATACAAGAACGAAAATGCGGAGATCCAAAAGCAGATTGACCAGTTTTCAAAGCAAAACAACGAAAAGGATCACAACGTCGCGATTAAAACAGATCTCGCGATCTATGGCCGTGCTTACGAGCTTTTGAACACGTATCAAGACGAAGACGGGTCAGTTTGGGTCAAACTCTATCGTATAGACCCAGAGCAAACGTTTGTCATTTATGACGACAGCTACGAGCAACGTTCATTGATGGCTATTAACTACTACTCTATCAGTTACGGCAACGGCCACAAACGCGATTTTGTAAAGGTCTATACTAGTAACGCTATTTATGAGTATGTGGACGATAACCAAGACACGGACACGCTCCACCTCAAAGATACGAGCGAGCATTTCTTTAATGGCGTCCCAGTAAACGAGTTTAGCAATAATACGGATCGTACAGGCGCGTTTGAAGCTGTACTGGACTCGATCGACGCTTACGACTTATCACAGTCAGAGCTTGCAAACTTCCAGCAAGACAGTAACGAGGCTCTTTTGGTGATCTCCGGGAACCCGTTTACCGGGGTCGATGATAAGGACTTCTTAGACGATGGCCGAATCAATCCAAACGGGCGCCTTGGCGTATCTCAAGCGTTCAAGAAAGCTAAAATCTTAGTCCTTGACGATAACCCGATACCGGGAGGATCGAGCCCGAGCGCGAACTATCTCGTCAAGTCATACGACACGGCAGGGGCTGAAGCGTATAAAGAGCGTTTGGTTCAAGATATCATGCGGTTTACGTTCACGCCAGATACCACGGACAGCAATTTTGCAGGTACACAGTCGGGCGAGGCTATGAAATATAAATTGATGGCGTCCGATAACTATCGAGGCAAGCAAGAGCTGCTTTTTGAGAAAGGTCTTATGCGTCGTTTGCGTCTCGCAGTCAATATCTGGAAGATCAAGGGGAACGATTCGGACAATTACAGTCTAATCAATGAGACCAGCGTTGTCTTTACTCCTAACATTCCACAGAATGACGCTGAGATTGTGGCAATGGCAAAAAATCTGTATGGCGTTGTAAGTGAACAAACGATCTTCGAAATGCTCGAGCAAGTGACAGGCGTAAATGCAGAGGCCGAATTGAAACGTATGAAGGAAGAAACGGAAAAAGCGCTTGAAATGCTCCCACGAATCGAGCCACAAGCCGATGAGGTAGCGACAGATGAAGAAACTGAAGCTAAACAATCATGAGGAATACTGGGAAGCACGCGCCCGTGAGATATTCGAGTACGTTGACCGAAAAGATATAGACTTTTTCGCCGAATTAGAAAAAACTTACCGCAACGAGGCGGTAAGATTACAAAAGTCGTTGTTTGACTTTTATGCAAAGTACGCTGAAGATCATGAACTCACTTACCAAGACGCAACGAAACGCCTTCGTGGCGAGGATCTCAGCGACTATGTGGACAATGCGACGTTATACCGCGAGCAAGCCGAAAAGGATCCAGAGCTATTGAAGCGATTGAATCAACAGTACGCGTCAGCTCGAGCGATCAGAATCGAGACTTTGCAGTTGGAAGCTATCCACAGGCTTGGAGTGCTCACAGGAGCGCTTCATAAGAGCTTCGAGAAGTATTTATTCAGCGTCGCAGAATACGCGTACAGAAAAGCTATGGGAGGCCGTACAGGCGCGGTCAATCGTCCAGCGTTTGAAGAGATTATCAAAACCCCATTTAATGGCCGGAACTATTCCGAACAGTTGTGGGGCAATACGGACAGCCTCGCGCAAAAGCTGAAAGAGGTATTCAAGCAAGGCTTTATCCGTGGTGACAGCCCGCAAGATATGGCCCGCGAGATTCGGAAAGAATTTAATGTCGCACGGTCGCGAGCTGAAACGTTGGTAAGGACCGACGCGACAGCCGTCATAAATCGGGCCACTATCAAGCGTTATCAGAAAGCAGGCCTTGAGTACTATAGAATCTTGGTCGTGCTAGACGATCGGACCACTCAAATATGCCGAAGAATCGCGCAAGAGGACAAGCTCTATAAGCTCGAGGACGCGCAAGTCGGGGTAAATATGCCCCCGTTTCATTACAATTGCCGGTCTACGATCATGCCGGTTGAAGAAGAGTTGAATGAAAGTGTTGAAAATAATTCAAACGAAGTGTATAATTTAAGTATGAGGGAAGGAACGGCTGAATACCACAGCAAACAACTTTTCGATCAAATTTCAAAGGTAGAGCCGAAAATCACAAGCGATATGCAACGCATTGCCGGCAAGGGGAAACTTGCTGGGCTTGAATTTCGAAAGAAAACGGTAGAGTCTTTAACTCGTAAAATTGTAACAGATAGCCAAACTGAAAATATAAGTTTATCAAAAGCTGCAAGTGAAATTAACGACGCTTTGCGGTATACAACTATTTTTAATTCAGATACTTTTGAAAAAGAGTATTCGAAGATGAAACAAGATCTTATTACAAATGGTTACAAAGTTTTAAAAGTAAAAAACACTTGGTTAATAGACGGGCCGTATAAAGGCGTGAATACAGTCGTTGAAAAAGACGGAATCAACTTTGAAATGCAATATCATACTCGGGAAAGTTTTGACTTAAAAAATGGCCCCTTACATAAGCTCTATGAGAAGTATCGTGATACGAATACATCTGATCGAGAACGCATGAAATTATTTAAAGAAATGCTTGATTTAAGCAATGGGCTTGAGGTTCCTAAAAATATAGAGAGGGTGAAGTGATATGAAAAATATTAGATACTACCACACAACGACGGACAATGCTCAAGTGCTTCGTTTAATTGATGGAGTTATGCAAGTTTTTGACATCGAAAAGAAGTGGGTTGATAGCATTGATTGGTTTAATAAAATCTTTTTCAACGACTTCACGGATTTTGAAGAAATTTCAGAAAAGGACGCGTTTACTTATATTGATAGGTTGGTAGCAGCATGATTGATATTGCCTTAGCTATCGCTAAAAAAGCCCATGCAGGGCAAGTAGATAAAGCTGGCGTCGATTATATACAGCACCCCCTCTATGTGGCCAGCCAAGTCAAAACTGAACAAGAAAAAGCTGTTGCTCTTTTGCATGATGTAATTGAGGATAGTGATATAACTGTTGATGATTTATTGGTTTCGGGTTTATCAAATGAAGTTGTTACAGCGGTACAAATTTTGACAAAAGAAAAAGGTCAAAGTTATCAAGAATATCTTGAAAAAGTAAAATCTAATAACTTAGCAAGAGTTGTAAAACTTGCTGATTTGAAACACAACTCAGATTTATCGCGTTTGAAATCTGTTACTGATACTGACTATGAGCGTGTTAAAAAATACAAAAACGCAATTCATTACTTAAGCACTTAGAATAATCTAGGTGCTTTTTTTATGCTCAAAATAAGAAAGGAGGGAGAATGATGTTTAATATCTGGGACATTGTTTCTTTTGTCGCTGGTTTAATCTGTTTTTCTATTTTGGTTTTGGTTGGCTGGGCCATCATTGCCGGTCTGATCAATGGGATCATGAAAGCGATAAAGAAACACACGAAATAGATCGGAGGTGATCCGGTATCTTGACAAGCGGGAATAGACCGCTTTTTTTGTTGTCCAGTCTATGCGGAGGACGTTAAAAGCTGCATTGTTTCGTCGCCGGACGTAAAACGAGAACAATCGAGTGACGGCGTAACCGTCGGAGGAAAATAATGTCAGAAAATACACAAGCAGTCGAGACTGAAGCACTTGAGCAAGACGTCACTCAAGAGGAACAAGTCGAAGCCAAGCAGGAAAAGGCAGAGCGTACCTTTACACGCGCAGAGTTTGGGAAAGCAATCGCGGCCGAAATCGCCAAAGCTCGCGCAAGCTGGGAAGCAGAGCAAGCTGAGGCAATCGAAAAGGCCAAAAGCGAAGGTGAACGCCTCGCGAAGCTGACCAAAGACGAACGCGCCAAAGAAGAGGAAGCGAAACGAATCCAAGCGATCGAAGAACGCGAGCGAGCTCTTGCAATTAAAGAAATGCGCGTGGCCACTCAAACGCTATTGAGCGAAGAAGGCTTGCCGGGCGAGTTTATCGATTTCGCGATCGATGAAACAGCCGAAGCCACAAAGGAGAAGATCGGCACGTTGCGACAAATCTTTGACAAAGCAGTAGAAGCGCGCGTCGATGAACGTTTGACACAGAAAGCCCCTCGCAAGGGTACGGGACCAGTATCTATGACGAAAGCGGAGATCATGGCGATTGAGAACGACGAAGAGCGTCAAGCGATGATCGCTGCAAACATTGGACTATTTAAAAATTAGAAAGGGCTATTAAAATATGGCTGAAAACAAACTTACAACCATGACAGACTTGGGCGAAATTAAGTCCATTGATTTTGTCAATAAATTTTCTAAAAACATTAACGACTTGCTCCGTCTTTTGGGCGTTACACGTCGTCAAGAATTGACAAACGACCTCAAGATCCAAACTTACAAATGGACAGCAGACGTTGACACAACTAAAACCGCTGAAGGTGAAACAATTCCGTTGTCTAAAATGACACGCGCAAAGGACCAAGAATATACCGTAGAATGGTTCAAGAAACGTCGTGCAGTATCAGCGGAAGCGATCGCCCGTCACGGTGCGTCACGCGCTATCACGGAAGCAGATACACGCTTGCTTCGTGAAATTCAAAACGGAATCAAAGAAGATTTCTTGGCTTATCTCAAAAAGACTAAAACAAAAGTCAAAGGAAAAAGCCTTCAGCAAGCTCTCGCGAACAGCTGGGGCAAGTTGACCACTTTCAACGAGTTCGAAGGATCTCCACTTGTATCTTTTGTTAACCCGCTCGATGTGGCTGAATACCTTGGAAATACAGCGGTAGCGTCTGACGCTTCAAACGTGTTCGGGTTCACACTTCTCCAAAACTTCCTCGGTATGCAAAACGTTATTGTCATGCCTTCATGCCCACAAGGAAAGATCTATACCACAGCCGTTGAAAACCTTGTTTTTGCTTACCTAAACGTTGCTGGTGGTGATCTTGGGGGATTGTTCGCGGACTTTACCGACGAAACAGGTCTTATCGGTGTGGCGCGTGATCGTCACTTGAATAACTTGACTTTTGAGTCTGTATTCTTTGGCGCTAACGTTCTCTTTGCTGAAATTCCGGACGGTGTCGTGGAAGCTACAATCGAACCAGCGTCAGCGGTAGCAGCCTAGTTTTAGGAGGTTTGAGCGATGACAGCAATCAATATCGATCAAGTAACGGAAGAGCTTCGCTTGCTGAAAGGTATTCCCAAAGCTGACCAAGAACAAGACGATCTTTTGACCCTTATTGTACGGGATAGCTTCGAGCGTATGATCGCTTACGTCAACCAGTTTTCGGACACAGCACTTGAGGAATTGCCCGAAAGCGTGGCTTATATCCTTCGAGACGTTGCCGTCAGTCGCTTTAATCGACTAAACTCGGAAGGCGCGACAGCGGACAGCGAGGAAGGCCGGAGCTTTACTTGGGAGTCTAGCTATCTAACAGATGAGCATAAGGCCGTATTAAAAGGCCTTGCGGTCAAACACAACGCCCGCGGAATCGCTCGATTCATTTAAAAGGGGGGCGCGTGTATGATCTATAACGAACGCGTAACCTTGATCTTCGAGGAAGAGCCAGAGGACGAATTGCTTGAGAATACGGAAACGAAAAAGAGCTTCCCGGTCCCTTGTATGCGAAATTCATTGTCTAACTATGAGATGATGGGGCTCTATGGTAAGTATGATTTCGATTCGTTCAAATTGCACTTACAGGGCACGTATAAGGGCTTCTCGGAAGTGATTTACAATGGCCAAAGACTCAAGATTAAGGGCAAGAAATATCATCATAATAGCACGGTTATTTACTTATGAGTTTTTCTTATACTGTAAAAGGGCTGGACAAGTTCATTCGTAAGGTCCAGAACAAGCCACGGGAAGCGCGTCGGGCTGTATCGGCAGAATTACAGCGATCGGCCTTGCGTGTGGAACGAAAAGCCAAGATGAAAGCGGCAGTCGATACCGGCTTCATGCGAAACGGAATCTTTGTCGCTCGGGTGGGTATGTTACGTTATAAGGTAACGTCTCCCGCCGGCTATTCGGTCTATGTGGAACTTGGAACCCGGAAGATGAAGGCCCAGCCGTTCCTTGGTCCAGCCGTTAAGGAAGAAAGCGAAGTTTTATTCAAAAACCTTCGTAAAATGTTTAGGAGGTGATTCATGACGAACGAAACGCCTTCGGTTAAAATGCTCGCAGATTTACGCGAAAAGCTAAAACCGCTCAATATTCCGATTAAGTTCAAACTACCTAAACAAGACACACTCGAGCCGTTTCTGGTGATCGGGCAATCTAGCTCGGACACGTCCAAAACAGCTCAAACAGGGCTTATAATCGAGGATATGAGCGTACAAATTGACATTTTCTTACCGGGCACGGAAAGCCGGGCCGGGGTCGAGAAAGTCAAATCTGAGGCCCTTCGAAGGATTGGCCACAATCGCAACGTAAACGCGAGCGTACTCTTAGACGATACGATAGGCCGTGAAGTCTATCATATTGTCATTGCACTAACAGATACAATCTTTTAAAAAGGAGCACTTAATAAATGGGTGAAGCAGAAGACAAAGCAAAAATTAAAATTACGATCGCAAAGCCGATCGTAGGTAAAAAAGTATTTTACTTTATTCAATCTATCCACGCTGAGAAAGGCAATGGAGCAATGCTTCCAGCCTATCGTACAGATGGTACAACTACCATGGGTGGCGAATACATTGACGAGCAAACTCAACAAGGGCGCTTGCTTGAAAAAGCAACCGATGAACACTCTATCGAGTTAACTCAATATTTCGCGCCTAAAGATCCTTCAGTTCAAACTGTATTGGACGCACAAAAAACCGGTGAATCTTTGAAGATCTGGCGTGTTATCGTTGATGATAGCGTCAAAGAGACTTCAACCGGCAAAGACACTTACCCAGCTCAATTTGGTTATGGTAAGATCACAGAAGACGTTGAATTTACTGACGCGATCGATGGATTCGTTGAATTGAACTATACAGTCGGTATCGTTGGACGCTTGCGCGATGGTAAGTTCCCATTGTCAGCGGACGAAATCGCAATGTTAAACGACGTTTACGAGTACCAAAACCCGGGCGAAACAACAGGCGATTACAACAATATCACACGCTAATTTTTCAAGCAAAGGGGCCTCGGAAGCCCTTTTGCTTTTATTTTTTTGACAAAAAAGGAGTTATTCAATGGAATTTACAGTCGGAAGCCGCGCAATCGAAATCAAATTTGATTATATGACCATGTACAAGGTCAATCGTGACTTAGGATCTCAAGGCCCAGACGGTTCACGCAATGAGGACGGTGTCGGTGCTCTATTCCTTCGCGTTGTGGATCGTAACGATTCAGCTCTTGTGGATCTCATCAAGCTATGCGCAAGCAAGAAAGCGAAAGCCGTAAGCGACGAAGAAGCAATCAAAGCAATCGCGGATAAGATGGAAGAACTCGGAGCAGAAAGCACAGAGCCACTTTTTGAAGCACTAGAAGAAGAGATGGTTGATTCTGGTTTTTTCAAAGAGAAAGTTTCGAAATACTTAGAAAATCTCGAGCTGGGATTGAAGTACCTCAAAGCCAAAGCAGAAACAGCGGAAGACAAGGCACAAGCGGAACTTCAGATCGAACAGACGGAGGCGCAAATTGGGCGCTTGAGAAACGCAATCTCTTAATAGAGTGTGCGCGTTTGGGTCTGACTGACCCGAATATTATTTTTTCTTGTACGAAAAACGAGCTTGACGCGATTCGCGAGGGCCTTTATTATCGAGCGATCGAAGAGAGGGAAAACCTCGTCGAGCTTGCTTTTAATCTTCGTTATACGTTAAACGCTAAAAAAGCGGACTTTGGCAAGTTGAGCAAGAAAAAGGATCGCGAGAAAGTGCGTCGTCTATTCAGACAGCGCGAAGAGCGCGAAAGCTCTCAAGGTATGCTCGAGAAGATCGAGCGGCTTAATGAACATTTCAGAAATAGATAGATAGGAGGTGGGGCGATGGCGTTTGACGGATCAATAGAAGCGATTATTGGCGCGGACTTAACCGGTTATGAAAAAGCAATGAGCGACGTCGTAAGTTCGACGCGTAAAGCATTTCAAAACGCGGCACAGGAAGCGTCAAAGAGCGCAAATCAGATGATTCGTGAAGTCGGTCAGCTTATGAACCGACTCGCAAACAGTAACCAGAATATCGGAACCAAGATCGGCCAAGGTTTGACCGGTGGATTCAAAATCGCCCTCGGAGAGCTACAACGTATCTCTTCAAACATCGGCGCAAAATTACCTGACCCCATACGAAAAGCGTTCACTCGCGTTTCGGCTGATATTAAATCAGTTTTAGGAACGATGAAGAATGACGTGGCGACACTTGGGGCCGGTATTAATTCGAAAATTAAAAAGGCATTTGATTTTGATATTTCAAAAGCGATCAAATCGCCAAAGAGCGCGTTTGCTGAGATGGCAAACAGCGTTGACTCTATGGCAAGCCGGATCAGCTCAAAAGTCCACAGTATCGGCTCGGTCTTTACTAATTCGGCAAACAATATGTCCGGATCATATAAGACGGCTTTCGGTGCGATTGGAGACTCTATGGCCCGGCTCGAAGCTCGTATTCAGTCCGTGGCTGGGAATCTTACGAGTGCACTTGGTCAAAAAGTATTAAACCCGATCAACTCTTCATGGTCCAGTATGTTTTCAAACTTGACCAGCAAGGCAAACAGCTTCGCGGATCGGGTCAAAAACTCGTTCGGTGGTCGGATCCTTTCTTCCGTCAGCAATCTTGCTAGTACTGTAAGTGGACGACTCGGAAACGCGTTCCAGACGGCTGGACAGAAGGCAGTTGGAGCGTTGACGAGTATCGTAAGCCACACAGACAGAGCAACGAGCGCGTCAACAAACTTGTTGAAACAAGTTCTCGGGGTGGCTGCTGCTTACAAGCTCTTTGATCTTGGTAAACAAGCAATCAAAAGCACGGTTTCAAAAGCTGCTGAATTTGAAGCCAAAATGAGTAACATTAAGGCCGTTACTGGTGAGAGTGCGGAAACGATGAAGAAATTCAACGACGCCGCGATCAAAGCCGGAGCAGATACAGCCTTCAGCGCAGCGGACGCAGCGGACGCGATCGGCGAACTTGCAAAAGCTGGGGTATCAACAAAAGATATCTTAAATGGTGGACTTACCGCGTCCCTAAACTTGGCCACGGCTGGGGAATTGGACTTAAAAGAAGCCGCTGAAATCACGTCGACAGCGTTAAACGCGTTTCGTCGCGATGGTATGACAGCCACACAAGCAGCAAACCAACTCGCGGGAGCTGCTAACGCGTCAGCGACAGACGTCCACGAACTAAAATATGGTCTTTCCATGGTCGCTCCAGTAGCGTCTGGGCTTGGTCTATCGTTCCGCGATACCACAAACGCTCTCGCAGTATTCGCTCAAAACGGGCTCAAGGGATCAGACGCCGGTACATCACTTAAAACTATGCTTATGAATCTGCAACCGCAGACGAAAGCACAAACGAACATGATGAAAGAACTCGGTATCATTACAGCCGATGGCTCGAACCAGTTCTTCACGGCTGAAGGTAAAATCAAGTCATTCGCTGAAATTTCGCAAGTTTTGAAAGATCACTTGAGCGGATTGACTGACGCAGAAAAACAAATGGCCTTGAAAACCATGTTCGGTACCGACGCGGTGCGTGCTGCTACTATCGCGATGAATGAGGGAGCAGACGGCGCTAACAATATGCAAGCAGCTATTGACAAAGTGAGCGCAGCTCAAGTGGCAGCCGAAAAGCTCAACAACTTAAAAGGGGCCGTAGAGGCTTTGAGTGGTTCTTGGGAAACATTCCAAATCAAAGTTGGGACGGCAGTCTTGCCGGTTCTTACGACGCTCGTAAAATGGATTGACAAGCTAGTTGACAAATTGTCCAACTCGCAAGGGTTACAGAAATTTTTGGACGCTCTCAATTCGTTAAACCCGGCATTGAATCAATTCCTTAATGGAACTAAAATGACCGACGAGCAAGCGAATAAATTTAAGGGTACCATGCAAGCCGTAAAACCAGCCGTGATGGCCCTTGTGGGCGTGTTTGCCTTCGGTCCTGCAACTAAAGGGTTGGCCAAAATGACAGGCCTATTAGGAAATCTAGGCACAAAAGCTTTAACTACAGGTTCTACGTTAGGCAATGCTTTTGAGGCAAGCGCAAATAAATTATTGAAAATCAACAAAGCTGGTGAGATAACAGCGACAGGTTTTCAAAAAATGGCCGGTCAAGGTCTTTCTACTATGTCTATGATGGCAAATGGCATTACTTCGGTAATGAGTATTGTTTTGGCAGCTATCGGTCCGGCTGCTATCTTGGGGCTTGTTCTCGCTGGTCTTGGTCTCGTTAACCAACAATTTGGAAAACAGATCGATCAGTTGATTACCTTGGTAACGACTAAAGGGCCGATGATTATTCAAAATCTCGTAAACGGGATCACTAGTCAATTACCGAGCCTTATCGCTTCGGGTGCTGACCTAGTGGCCAAACTCGCGCAAGGCTTTGCAACAATGTTCCCAGTGATCGTTAACGCTGGGATCCAGTTGATCGGTAGCCTCGTTCAAGGTGTGGGCCAAAACGCAAGTTCTTTGATCTCGTCCGCGGTAACGATTATCGGGACTTTGGTCAATAGCTTACTTTCAGCATTGCCACAGCTCCTTGCTATTGGTATGCAGTTGTTACTTAGCATTACGCAAGGGATCTTGCAAAACTTACCGCAAATTCTTTCGACAGCGAAACAGATTGTAACTAACTTCATTACTAATATGCAAGCGCAATTCCCGCAGATCCTTCAACAAGGTATTCAAATTTTGATGAATGTCGTCCAAGGGATCATTCAAGCCTTGCCAACGATCATCGATATTGCGACACAAGTCATTGTCGGATTTATTCAAACGATCTTGTCAAACTTACCAACGATCTTGCAAGGTGGTATTCAGCTTATCGTGGCGCTTGTCCAAGGGCTTATTAACGCCTTGCCGAAGATTGCACAATCTGGCGCTCAGATTATCGGTCAGCTTATCATGGGACTTGCTAAAGCCTTGCCACAACTTGCAATGGCTGGGGTGCAATTAGTCGTACAACTTGCGACGTCATTGATTACTGGTATTCCTAAGATCGTAGGCGCTGCATGGGATATCATCAAGGGATTCGGTGGTGCATTGCTCAACTTCATTCCGAACGCTCTGAAAGGCGTTGCGGACGCCGTCGGCAACTTCTTCGGTGGTATCTGGGATTGGATCTCTGGAAAGTCCGAAGCAGGTGGAGCGAAGGTCGAAGCGACGATCGGAGCAACAGCGGAACATATCTCGAACAAGAGCTCGGAAACGACCGCGAAGGTAAGCTCGGACGCGACGACCGCGAATACTAACGTCAGCACGAATTACCAACAAATGCAAGCAAACGTCAGCACGTCAACGAATACAATGACCGCGGACGTATCGAATAACATGATGAACCTTGCAAATAGCACAATGACGACCACGTCAACAATGCAACAAGGCGTATCGACGAATTTCGGTATGATGAACGCTGACGGCACGATGAACATGCAACAGCTTGCAATGAATACCGATACGTCATTTAACCAAATGAACGCAAACGCAGTTACTCAAACGGGCCAAATGAACTCGGGTGTAACAGCTAATATCAGCCAGTTAAACGCTAACGCAAGCTACCAGATGGATCAACTCCTAAATAACGCAAACGCGAGCACGGCGGGCGTAAATACCGCAGCAAATACTAACGCTCAACTTGCAAATTCGGGAGTAGTGAGCAACTTCCAACAAATGCAAGCAGGCGCGACGACGGCTACAAATACGATGGCAAGCAACGCACAAGCTGACTTTGCCAAAGTCTCTCAACAAGCGCAACAATCAAGCGCGCAATTATCGCAAGCAGTAACCAACAATTACAACCAAATGAAGACGGCCGTCACTAACTCAATGAACGCGACAGCTCAAGCAGTCCAAGCCGGCCTTAACAAGATCTCACAAGTGAGCTCTTCGGCTGGTAAACAACTAGAAAGCGCGTTTAAGTCAACGTTCCAAAGCGTGACAAATAGCGCCAAAAGTGGTATGCACGCGTTTACTAGTACCATGCAATCAAGCATGACACAAGCCGTTTCGCTTGCTAGTTCAGCTTGTGCTCAGATTTCAGCTTCGTTTGGCTTGCTTCCAGCAATGCTTCAAATGGTCGGCTTTAACGCGGGCGTAGGCCTGTATAATGGGCTTGCTTCGATGGCCGGTTCGCTCTATGCTCTTGCTTTTAGTATCGCTTCAAATATTGCTTCAGTTATGCGTTCGGCGCTTGATATTCACTCACCTTCCCGAGTTACGAAAAAAATTGGTGGCTTTACTGGTGAAGGTATGTACCTCGGTATGAAAGACTGGGTCGGTGATATTAAGGCGATGGCGAAAGAGTACGCTCAAGCTATCACAGATCAAGATTATCAGACTAATAGTGTATTGACCACAAGCGCAAGCGTGACAAGTTCGGGCGTTCGCTCGTCTCTTGAGGACTTGAGCGACGAAGTCAAAAATTCGCAACTTTCGAACCAAAAATTTGAAGTACATAACGAAATTGTGGGAGATAAGATCTATACCACAATTAAGGAGAAAGACGCGAGAGAAAAGGCGCTAGACGCTTATTTCGCGTAAGGGGGAACGATGGACTTATTAATTGAAAAAGACGGCCAAAGTCAGAAACTTTCTGGCCTTGGCCTTTACAATATCACGGTCGATGATTCGTCCCCGGCCGTGGAATTATCAAGGCGAACCGTTAAGGGGCGCAATGGTTATATTTTCGACGGCTTGACCTATACCGAAAAGAAAATATCAGTCACAGCAAGGCTTTCAGCGGGTTCCATGGAGGACTTTCTAAACAAAAAGGACGAAATTTCTCGCTGGGTCTTGGGTGACGATAGTTTTTATATTACCAAGCTATACCAAAACGTAAACAATATTTACGACTTCCAGACTCCGGGGCAGACGACGGGCGATCTCAATATCGCCCAGTTGCCTCACGCTAACTGGAAATATCGTTATAACGTCGTGGGCGAAGGTCAAATCGAGTTTGACTTTATCGGCAATTCCGAAGCCGGGATTAAGTATAATGTTTCGTTTTCATTCGTGACAGCGGAGCTTCCGTATGGCGAGACAGTCCCAAGGGATCTCGCACTTAGCGCGAACAGTTTTCCATACAACGGCACGGCCCCACTCAGTCAGCTAGAGGTTCCTTTTGTTGTGGAACTGACCGCAAACGCTGATAATACTGATTTTTTTCTTGAGATCGACGGCCGTCGGTTTACTTATCGGCACACAGAAACGCCTTTAAGATCGGGCCAGAAGCTCCTTTTAAAAGGCGTTGAGACAGCGATCTATCAAGGACCGGCCACGCAAGATCTAAACGTCAACAACCGGACGAATTACGAATATTTCGTTATTCGGCCAAAGCCTAACCGGTCAGTTAATTGGTTTACTAATTTCAAGGGGACCGTCAAGATCCTCGGGTTTAAAGAGCTATATCGCTAGAGAGGAGGTGGATCATTGATTACTTTTTACGACGAAAGGGGCAACGGATACGGAGCCCAAGTCGAATTGACAACAAAAAACGCTGTAAATGGCGAACGGTCGATTTCCGGAACGATTGTATCTAATAAGCAGGTTCTTTCGCGCTTAGATCGTGGGTGGAGCTTTACCTTCGACGGCGAGCTCTATAAGATCATTTACGCGAAGCCCAAGGACGAAGGCAAAAACATTTCGCTTTCGTTTGACGCGGTCCACCAGTTTTTCTACGATTTCGAGCACTCAAATTGTTATCAAGAGTTTAACGGTTCAAATCGCTTTGAAGTTTATATCGAAGCGATTTTCAAAAATAGCGGGTATCGTTACGTGATCGAGGCACAAGCGGGGTCGATTCGAAAAGAGAATTTCGGGAACACGAAACGTCTTTCCATGTTTAAAGATATCATCAAGGCAGCGGGGCTTGAGTTCTCGGTGACTGGGAAAGTTGTCCGGATCGTGAAGAAGGTCGGGACGGATCTTTCGACCGTGGTCCGGAAAAATTTCAACATGAACGAGCTGACAATCGAAAAAAATATCGGTGGCTTCATTACTTACAAAAAAGGTCTCGGGGCGTGGAAAGATGAAAACAATCACAACGCAGGCCGATATACCTCAGAATATGAGAGCCCACTTGCTCGGATCTATGGCCGAATTGAGGGAGAACCAGTAAGCGATGAACGCTATAAAGAGACTGGTAAGCTCTTAGAACGATTAAAGAAAGAAGTCGACGAATCCTATTCGATTTCGGTCCAACTTGACATGGAAGATCTCACGCAAGCCGGATATAAGTACACACGGCCCCGCGCTGGTGACTATATCATGGCTATTAACGAGACGATTGAGTTCCGCGAGAAGATTCGTATAGTTTCTTACGAGAGCTCTTACGACGTAACGGGCCGGCTATTGTCCCACAAGGTAACGTGTAACGATATTGGGACCGTCCAGAAAGCGATCACGTCGGAAGGCTCAATTATGCGAAGCGTTTCCGAGTCTAAAGAGTATGCTGAAGGAGCTCTTGCGACAGCTACACGGGCGCTTGTTTCCGCGAATGGGAAGAATACCAACTATTACGGCACAACGAAGCCAAAAGACGAGCCAAGAGGGACGCTTCACGAAGGCGATCTCTTGTACTTGACCGTAGGAGAGGAAACAGAGCTCTATTATTGGTCAGGTACGGAATGGCTTCCGAAAATTCTCAAAGTTGACACGTCAAAAATTGAAAAAATAGTCAACGACGCCCAAACCTCAGCAAACCAAGCAATCGCGCAAGCAAACGCAAAAGCTGACGAAGCCTTAAAAAAAGCTGGAACAAGCGCTGACTTGGGACGAGAAGCAAAGAGAATCGCAGACGAGAACGTTGCGAATTTAAACACGTTCAAGGCGACGGCAGAGAGGGCGCAAACACAATTAAGTAAAGACGTTACGACCTTTAAAAATGAATATGGCTCTAAAATGCTTGAAGTCGATCAAACGACAGAAGGTATTAAAACAAAAATCGGAGAAATAACATCATTTGTTGAAAAGGACGGCCAACGACAAGAGGAATTGAAGCGATACGCTCGAGAAGAAACAGCTAGCTTGTCAACCACTATCCGCGAGACTTTATCAAGAGATTATGTCGCAAAGAGTACCTTTACAGAAAATGCTGAAGGCACAAGACAACGATTTGAAGCTCTTACCAGAGATAACGAAGCTAAACTAGCTGAATTTAGACAAGGTATTGATGGCCAGTTGACCACATTATCTAGTCAGATTGCTGGAAAAGTAAATGAGACTGACTTTCAACGAGTCAAAGAAAACTCTCTACTTTATGAGCGTATCATCGGTACGTCTGAAACAGACGCACCAGATAAGCTCTCCCGTCTGGTTATGTCCAGTGATATCTTTCAGACGGAAGTCGGGAAGTATGTTACTGATGATAACAACTTGATCGTCAATTCCATGACGATGGCTACTAATACGCTTGTCGGGAACAACAATCCAAATGCAAGCGTATCTGTCACAGATGGCATTTTTACGATAAAGGCGCAGGGATTGACAGGTTATAACTGGACAGGGTTCACATTACCTATCTATGTTAAAAAAGTTTATCGCGGTGAGACTTACACGCTAGGATTTAAATACCGTAT
>SKEL01001248.1_pt1 | contig 23213 bp, 20 predicted proteins | sample 4826741 | NCBI WGS metagenome assembly SKEL01 (sample SAMN11008810, study PRJNA524170) | human gut metagenome | biome: Human fecal sample; material: Feces; isolation source: fecal sample from pouch patient p33 | host: Homo sapiens | place: Israel: Tel-Aviv | collected 2016-03-22
TTTTTATACGTTGTTTTTTGTCCTTAGTTATTACGAAGAACAAAAATGAACTTATTCTAATTAACAAAAAATGAGACCGGATATATTTTTTATCCGACCTCATTTTTTTATGTTGAATCAAGTAATTGAAGGTTGTCTTTATTCTCTTTATCTCTTTCTGAATTTACCAACTTTTGTTAATCTGTTTGGAAGTTTTGGTAATTTACCGGTTGTCTGTACAATTGCATCCTCATCACAGACTTCCATACATTTACCACATTTTGTACAATCGAAATCATCGATCATATGAATATATTTTGCTTTTCCTTCGATACAATCTTTTGGACATACATCCATACATTCTCCACAACCATTACAAAGAGATGGATCAATATAAATGTTAACAAAAGAAGTACAAGCTCCTGCAGGACAGTTTTTCTTTTTAATATGTTCTTCATATTCTTTTGTGAACAACTCAGTTGCACTTAAGGCAGCTTTGGCTGATACCTGTCCCATAGAACATGGTGTAGAGTAGCACATTGCTTCACCGATTTCTTTTGTCAAATCGATAAACTCAGCTTTTCCTCTTCCTTCTGTGATTTCTTTCTGCATGTGGTCTAACTGAATCAGTCCTTCACGGCAGAATACACATTTTCCACAACTTGTTTTTCTAGAAGCAAGAAGTTCTTTCTGACATTCCTGTACAATACAATTTTTGCTTGTGAGCACTCGAACTACACCATTTGTAATTCCGGCTTCACCTACTGTCATATCAGCAGCTTCCGGAGCATGATACTCGTATCCGAAATACAATGCTTTCACATCGTCTGTATCTATCAATTCTGCAATTTTCTTATCTGCTGCAACTTTCTGAAGAAGCGCACCATCTACAGATACATATACACCATCTTCATAGCATCCGTCAAATAAATCCGCAAGATTCTTCACTGTTACAATGTGAAGCAGTGCACTTCCTTTTGCTGCACGTACATTTACGATGCCACTTACAAGCTCTACTCCATATTTCTCTGCTGTTTCTTTCAGACTCTCAAGAAGTTCTGTTTCTTCTTCCGGAATCTGCAAAGATTTTTTCTCTGTTTCCAATGCATAAGCAGCAATGGAAATACCTTCCATTACCTGCTCTGGATATTCTTTTAATACTGCCAGTAATGCATGGTCTGTATCTGCATTATTTAATGCAGCAATAACACCAAGTTCTTTCTGTTCTTCTGCACTCTCTGCTTTCGCTGCCATCAGGCGGTCGAACAGTGGCTGTGCACATAAACCATACTCAGAAAGATTTGCTTCCTGGATTTTATTCAGGACATCCTGACTGCTTCCATTTTTTGCGTTTTCCAATGCACTCATCTTATTCAGCCTCCTTATTTTCTACGAAATCGCCCCAAAGACTTGGTCTTGAGATCTCCAGACGTAAGTCACACTGAAGACATCTTCCTGCTTCTGCACAAATATCTGCATCACAGATTCCATGGTCGAACAAATTGAAGTTATCACTTCTGCTCTCTGCCGGATCAACCTGTGTATGTTTTCTTTCTTCATATCCAAATCCCGGACACTGTCCGATATAAGCTTCTTTTTTCTGCTCAGGAGCAAGCACTTCGGAAATGTCTCCATCTCCGCCGAGATATTTATCAATCTGAGAAGCTGCTTCTCTTCCTGATTCGATTGCCATGATAACAGATTTTGTACCATAAATAACATCTCCTGCTGCGAAGATTCCTTCTACAGAAGTTGTTTTATCATGTTCAATATCTTTTACTGCGATACTGTTTGCTCTTCCAAGCTCCAGACCTGCTTCCTCTGTAATATCAGGTCTCTGACCTACTGCAAAGATAACGGTATCTGCATCGATATGATGTTCTGAACCTTCTTCTTTTTCAATGATCGCACGACGATTTTCATCAAAAGTAAAGGATTTTACATTCATGAAATCGACACCTGTTACATGATCTGTTCCTGTGATTCTTTCAAAAGTCTGTGCAGGATGTACGAAGATTCCTTCTTCTTTTGCCTGTTCGATTTCTTCATCATCGGCTGTCATAACTTCTCTTGCTTCCAGACATGCCAGATGAATTTCCTCTGCTCCAAGACGTTTTGCAGATCTTGCACAGTCAAATGCAACATTTCCACCACCGAGAACGATGACGCGTTTGCCCATACCTGTTTCCTGTCCCATACTGCAGTTACGTAAGAAATCTGCATTTAAAATTACTCCGTCAAGGTCGCTTCCTTCCATTGGGAGACGAACGCCTTTATGTCCACCGATTGTCATCAATACTGCATCATATTCATTCAGCAGATCTACCGGCTTCTCAACCTTTGCATTTACTTCAATCTTAACGCCCTGCTCTTCAATTACTTTAGCTTCTTCTGCAATGATTTCTCTTGGAAGACGATATGCAGGAATTCCATAAGCCATCATACCACCAACTGTTGGAAGAGCTTCTTTCAATGTTACGTCATGTCCCTGTTTTCTCAGATAATATGCTGCTGTCAGACCTGCCGGACCTGCTCCTACAACACATACTTTCTTGCCTGTATCTGCAAGCTGTTTTCCTTTGCCTTTCCAGTAAGCGCCTGTATCATGCTCTGCTGCATAACGTTTGATGTCACGGATAGCCATTGGATCACTGACTTCTTTTCTCTTACACTGTAATTCACATACGTGGCTACAGATATATCCCAATGCTTTAGGGAATGGAACTTTCTCACGAATAACGGCTGCTGCCTCATCATATTCTCCGTTTTTCACATGTCTGATGTAACGAGGGATATCTGTATGTGCAGGACATGCATGACGGCATGGTACTACCGCATCCTCTTTCTTCACCTCAGAATTCATCAGTTTGTCACGGATTGTACCTGTTGGACAGACTTCTACACAAGCCTGACAGAAACGGCAATCTGCATCTTTCAACAACTTGTTATGTACCGTTCCTACATATGTTTCCATATCTTTTTTCTGATACTGAAGTACTTTTACTCCACGCAGTTCGTTACATGCACGCACACAACGTCCGCAAAGTACACAACGATTCATATCGTGAATAATCAGTGGATTTTCTTCATTCTGTTTGAAACCTTTTGTACGCAATTTCAAACGGCCTGTCTTTGGTCCGATATACTGAATCAGCATCTGTAATTCACAGTTACCATATTTCGGACATGTTGTACAGTCTTCCGGATGTCCTGCAAGGAGCAATTCCAGAGCCAGCATACGGAGCTGTTCCAGTTTCTCACTCTTTGTTGTGATGTTCATTCCGTCTTTTGCTTTCAACGTACAAGAAGTGGTTACTCCTTCCTGTCCTTCTACTTCTACTACACACATACGACATGAACCAAGTGGGCTCAAATCTTTGTGATGACACAGATGTGGGATATAAATGCCTGCATCCAGTGCACAATCCAGAACATTTTTACCTTCTGGGACTTCAATTTTTTTCCCATCAATTGTAATGACTGCCATAATTTCCTCCTTTATTTTCATAACCTTATTATCGTATTGAAATTGTCAAATTCTAATTGAATCCTATAAATTCTTTCCTGTTTTTATTAAAATAATAATCTTACACAACCATACATTCCGGCATCATTTCCAAGTGTTGCAAGTGAAATGTCTGTTGCACGGCATGCATGGAATGCTTTTTCTTCAAATTTCTTCTTGATTCCTTTAATCAGAATATCCCCGGCTTTGGATACTCCGCCACCGATAACAAATATCTCAGGATCTGCCACTGCTGCGACATTTGCCAGAGCTGTTCCAAGCATTGTGCAAAGTCCGTCAACAAGTTCAAGCGCTACTTCATCCCCTTCTTTTGCAGCATCAAAAATATCTTTTGCTGTCAAAGTTTCAAATGTTGTCAGCTTTGTATCTCTTATTTCTTTTGCAAGCTGTTTCTTTGCCATACGAACGATTCCTGTTGCTGATGCATACTGCTCCAGACATCCTTTATTACCGCATCCGCAAGTATCTGTCTCATCATCATTCATATGAATATGTCCGAGTTCTCCACCTGCTCCGTGAGAACCTGCGATAATCTTACCATCTACGATAATGCCGCCACCGACACCTGTTCCAAGTGTTACCATAATGACATTCTGATGGCCTTTTCCACCGCCCTGCCACATCTCACCGAGGGCTGCTACATTGGCATCATTTCCTGCTTTTACAAGAAGTCCTGTCTTCTCATTCAAAGCCTTTTCCACATTGATGACATCCCAACCGAGGTTCACACATTTGTGAACTGTTCCTTCACTGTCAACCGGTCCCGGAACTCCAAGTCCGATTCCCTGAACATCCTCTTTTGCAATTTCCTTTTCTTCCATCTTAGCTAACACAGCTGCTGCAACATCATCCAGAATTGCTGCACCGTGATTTTCTGTATTTGTTTTAATTTCCCATTTTTCTAAAATTGTTCCGTTCATATCAAAAAGACCAATCTTACATGTTGTTCCTCCGATATCAACACCAAATCCATATTTTTTCATCTTTACTTATTCTCCTTTTTTTTTCATCATAACCACTGTTGCGATTACTCCGAAAATCAGCATTCCGAAAAATGCAATCACAAACTGATTGTTTGCTGTATTTTCACCCAACGTGATTTTTGCGGCATTTCCCATAAAAATCGGTGCTATCAATCCGCCGATTCCTCCAATAATTGAAAATACTCCGCTTGCCTTTGCTACCGCTTCCTGCTCAACAGAAATTGAAAGCAGATAAGATCCGGTTGCCATAAAACAACTTAATGACACTCCGCAAAGAGCACTTACAATCAATACTCCCACCATTCCATGTACTGTCAGTACCAGTCCATATCCGACTGCTGCAGTCAGAATTGAAAATGGTAATGTGAAATTTTTCAACTTTGCAGATATTTTTGAGAAAAACATTCCTGTTACCAGCGCAAATGCCGCATTTACTGATGTCACCATACCTGCCAGTCCTGGATTGCTAGAAATATTCTCCGCTATGTAAATTCCGATGTTCGTGCTATATGCATTGATAAACAATGTATGAGCGAAAGATGCAAAAGAAATCAAATACACCATCTTGTTTAATTTCATATTCGATGCCTTTTCTGATTTTGTTGGCGGAGTCTCTACCAAAAGTGTCTGTACGGCAACCATTGCAATAAATGGAATCAAATACACAAGATAGTAATTTCGATAACTCAATCCAGCCAACGTACCTCCCAGCATGCTTCCTGCCATTGTTCCGATTCCCATACCTACAACATGAAGTCCCATATACCCTGCACGCTCTTCTTCCGGAATCAGTTCTGCTGCAATTGCTGTATTCATCGGGCCTGTAATACCAAATCCAAATCCAATCAATACTCTTGACAGAACAAGAATCCAAAAGTTATCTGAAAAGAATGGTAGCATACCACAAATTCCAATCTCGCAAAGGCCAAGCAATACAATCTTCTTTTTACTGATCTTTGTTGTCAGCCAACCGATCATCAATGAACCAACCATAATAAGCAAATATTGTATCGTCTGTAAAAGCTGTATCGCACTGGTTCCATATTGCTGATATTTTTCATTTATGATTCCAAGTACCGGAGAAATTCCTACAATATTCAGTCCGAAAGCAAATGCTGTAAAAAAGATACTTACTGCTACTTTTTTCTTATTTACTTGCATGGCTGTAATACATCCCAATGCTCAGCAAGTTTTCCGTCTTCCAGACGGTAGATATCTACAACACGGCACTTTGTATTTCCTTGCGGATCTACATTTTTCAGATAAACCGCAACCATATCTTTTTCTGCAATCATCATCTGGATATCCAGATGAAATGTCGGATCTACGACAAACTTCTCTGCAAATCCTTTTTTGATTCCCTCTCTTCCCTGCTCAACGCCTGGGTTGTGCTGGATATAATCTTCTCTGATGTATTTATCTGCCGCTTCGATAATGTGATCATTGAAAAATTCCTGATAAAAGTTCTGAATTACTTCTTTATTTTTCTGTTCCATGATTCTATCCCTACACTTTCTAATTTCTTATTTTATAATCTTAAAGTAATCTGGTTTTCTTTCAATTGGTCCCGGGAATCCGTCTGCCGGATACCCAAGGATACAAGAACCGACTCCGATGTACTCTCCCTCATATCCTGCTTCTTTTAACAGTTCCTTTCCAAGATCTGTCTCAAATGTCTCACGAATACGGTTAATCCACCTGGAGCCGAGTCCAAGTGCATATGCCGCATTAAACATATTTCCAAGACAAAGGCTTCCATCTTCTACCGGATTACCGACACCTTTTTCTGCCAGTACAAGAATGATGGTTGGTGCTCCGTAAAATACATCGAATCCTTCCGGTGCTCCTGCAATCTCTGCATTTAATTTACAAAGCTTCTTGATCTATTCTTTATTCTGTACAGCAATAAAAATCGGAGACTGTTTATTTCCACCAGAAGGAGCATTCATTCCTGCCTTCAATACAGTCATCAGTTCTTCATCGGTAATCTGGTCCGGTTTATAATTTTTCACGCTTCTACGATTCAGAATATCTGTTACTGTTTCTTTCATTTAAATTCCTCCAGTATTATCCTTTTATCCCAGATGAGCAGAAGCTATCTTACCTGCTTCTGCTCATCTTCTATTCTGTCATTATATTTTGCTATAAATCACTGCAAACTTTAAATTAGTCTTCATCCTCAACATATTCAGCAGCGCTCATACCAGCGATACGTCCTGTGTTAACAGCAAATCCCATAGAGTTACCTGGGAGTAAGAACATATAACTGTCATCATAAATATTACAAGCATCTGCTCCTGCTGCGTACAGTCCCGGAACCGGCTCGAATTCTTTATCACAAGCTTCGCAGTTTTCGTTGATACGGATTCCACCAACTGTTCCATATCCGCCCGGACGAATTCTTGCACCATAGAATGGAGCCTTTGTGATTGGTCTTAAGTATCTCTTATCTTTGAAGAATTCTTCATCTACGCTGTCGCAGAAATCATTGTATTCTTCTACTGTATCTACAAGATTATCTACATCGATTCCTGCTTTTTCTGCAAGTTCTTCGATTGTATCAGCGATGAACAGACCTTCATTTCCGTTCTCTTTTGCCATCTTAATTGCTTCTGCAAAATCAGATACATCTGGATCCGGACGAACCATAGATACGTTATCTACACCATTTCTCATGTAGTATTTTGCGATTGAAGAATCCACGATACTGATACATACTCTGCCTTTCTGATGTGAGCACACATTTGAAAGGAATGTTGTGTTCTGCATATGGTCTTCGTTCATAACACGTTTACCCTGTAAGTTTACAAGTAAGTTTGGCTGTCCCATGATGTTTCCAACGCTTCCCGGAAGATCATCTACACCCTCGATTGCAGCTGCCTGCTCAATTCTTACCGGAAGGTGATCAGCCCCTGCTTCCCATGCCATGCGAAGTCCGTCTCCCATCATTCCAGGAATAGCAAAGTTGAACATATCTACACCATGTTTGTAACCTGTCTCTTTTTCAATAAATTCTTTGTTGCATCCTGCTCCACCTGTACAAATAATTGCGGCTTTACAAGCAACTTCAATTTCTTTACCATCTTTATCTGTTGCAAGAACACCTGCAACTTTTCCGTCTTTCATAATAATCTTTTTAGCAGGTGTCTCAAGAAGTACCTTTACTCCTAATTCCTGAGCTCTTGCATACAAAGCTTTGTTCATGAATGATGCGGCTCTAGGTCCGATTCCCTGATCTGTTTTAACGATATGCCATGTTGGCTCTGATTTTGGGAAGTAACGATAAGCACCTTCGAATTCAACACCCATATCTTCCAGCCATTCAATTGTCTCTGCTGACTGTTCGAAGTAACGTTTTACAAGTCTTGCATCTACATTGTAATGAGTATATTCCATAAACATGTTAAATGCTTTTTCTACTGTTACATCTTCCATCTGCTGTTTCTGATATTTTGTTCCGATACCAAGTGGTCCCATTCCCATGTTAGCTGCTCCACCAACTGCTGCTGCTTTCTCAAGAACGATAACTTCAGCTCCGTCTTCTGCTGCCTGAACAGCTGCTGATAATCCTGATGGACCTCCTGCAATTACTACTACTTGTGTTTCATAATCTGCCATGTCTTTTTCCTCACTTTTATGATTTATTTCTCTTTGATTTATTTTTATTTTAGTTTGTTTTCGTATCATCATATACTGCTTTTTATACCAAAAAACATTATTTTTTTGTCTTTACTTCTGTCAAAAAAATTACAGAGAGCAAAAAAGAAGATACTTTTTTTGCTCTCTGTATAGTATTATGCTTCAAATGCGATTGCTTTTCCTGTTTTTGCTGACTCACGTACTGCATCCATCACGCACAGCACACGTCTAACCTGTTCTGGTTTTATAATAACTTCTTCCTCTTTATTAAATGCTTTCACAAAATGTTCAAAGTAATTTCTGTGATTTACATCAACCTCCGGCAATGCTTCTTCTTGAAGCAGTCCAGGTGCTGCCGGGCCAAAGCTTCTTGTAGGACCGGCTGCTGTCATTGTAATTTTACCAGGTACATTTTCAAGCAAGTGTGCAGTACGGACAATCTTACCTTCTCCATTAAATCCATCGATGATAGCAGATCCTTTATTACCACCGATAAACCATGCACGCTTTGGTGTCAGATAATATGTTCCCAGTTCAATCTCTGCTGTTACACCATTTTTGAATTTCATAATGATATTAAAGTAATCATCTACATTTTCATTGATAACATTTCTTACATCTGCATAAAGGGATACGATTTCAGATTTTACCATATCAAGCATCTGGTCAATCAAATGAACACCCCAATCATAAAGCATTCCTCCACCCATCTCTGGGTATACATGCCAGTCATGCATATTTCCATTAAAACCATAAAGCTGAGATTTAATCACATACATATCTCCTACCATGTTTTTGTCATATACTTCTTTCATGATACGATAATCTTTATCCCATCTTCTCTGCTGATGAACAGTGAATAATACACCGTTGTCTTTGCATGCAGCTACCATTTCATCAAAAAGTGCAACACTCATTGCTGCCGGTTTCTCACAGATTACATTTTTCTTAGCCGCCGCAGCTTTTTTCACCATTTCTGGATGGCTTGGGTTTGGAGTAGATACCATAACTGTATTAATATCTGCTTTTTCAAGCATTTCTTCAATACTGTTATATGTTTCAACGCCTTCTGGTGCATCCTTCAGCTGTTCTGGGTTTGTATCTGCTACTGCTACAAGTTTAATCTCACTATCATCAAATGTACTCATCATATCAGCATCGCAATGTCCCATAAATCCAAATCCAACAATACCTAATTTAACTGTTTCCATCATTTATCCCTCCGATTTTTATCTTTTCATTATCAATATCCTTAACGACCAAGATTCAGACAAGGTTTTTCCCTCCTCTGAATCTTAAATCTAGCCTTTTTTATCCTTCAATTGCTCTTCTCATAGCTTCCTGATGACGACGTACCTGTTCGATACTATCAACACCAACATCTCTCAAATGCTCTCCACCTTCGTACTCTGAACTTAAATATCCTTTATATCCAGCTTTCTTAAATGCCTCGATTACTTCAGGAATTGCAACTGCTGTTTCCACATAATCTTCGTGAACATTATAGAATTTTGCATGTGTATGATAAATGTAATCAATATTATCGATAATATCCTGTGGCTCAGACCAAGAATATGTAAACGATGCATTTCCATACCAGCGGTCTGCATCATTTCCACCAGCTGCTTCGATAGCATCCATCATTTCTTTCATTCCGTTTGCCATACGATATTCCATATTTGCTTTTCCAAGGTTCAGATCATATTTAATCTTTGTAAATCCTTTTGCAACACGCTGTGCATAAGCATCATCCACAATCTTAATGCATTCTTCTGATGCACCCATTCTTCTTGCTTTATCTCTTACAACATCTGGGATGTTCTTGCAGAAGATTCCCATATCAGGCATAAATCCGAAGAATTTTGTTCCTGTACGCTTAATCATTTCCATATATCCGTCAGCCCATCCTGAGTTCAAAGAAAATGGTGCATGTACTTCAAGACAGATTTTTACATTTTTTTCTTCTGCATACTCTAAGCTTCCTTCGATAACATCCATCGGTGTAGAAACCAATGTACGAAGTGTAGGAAATCCCATCATAGAAGCGAGACGGATATCTCTCTTCATCATATTAATCTGCTCTCCAAGACTTAATGTACGATTGTCATAAATTTTGTTTTCCAAAAATGCATCATAGCATGATGGCTCAAGACCATATTTTTTAAGCCAGCCAAACCACTGTGCTCTGAATTCTTCTGTTTCAATCGGCAATGGGAATCTGCGGATCATCTGTTCAGCAAGAAGCTCTACACCTGTTGCTCCTGTTTTTGCTGTTTCTCTAAGGCACCCCTCAAGATCCAATTTTCCATCATAATATTCATCCTGATAACTATACAGGGAAACACTTCTTTTAATATCATAACTCATCTTCAAGTTCCTCCTACTCAATCACGAAATCTGCGTCACAATCTGCTTCAATCTGAAATGGCATATATGACGGTGCAATAATCTGTCTTGCATGAATGTGATGATTTCCTTTTACAAGTCCACCTTCTTTAATCACAGATACTGTTGCATAGTCGCCAAATTCCCAACGATAATCTGAATCTACAACTGTACGCATTTCTTCCAATGTAAATGTTTCTCCGTTTACTGTGAAACGAATGTCTTCTCTTTTAACATCCTCTCCGTCTACATTGATCTGGATATCACGAACGATTGACAATGTAATTCCACGATAATACTGTGCTTTGAACTGGAACTGGTAACCTGTTACCTTTCCGTTTTCTTCTATATTTTTAAATCCAGCCGGATTATAAATCTGTCTGCCAGCCATTTTTAACTCCTCGCTTTCCTAACTTATAGCTGAGATGCCAATATCTCTTGAAAGATACCGGTATTCTCAATATTCATCTTAGTCAAAGAATACTTCTTTTCCTGTTTCTGCTGATTTGTAAATTCCTTCGAGAATCTGTGTTACAACAAATGCCTGCTCTGGTTTTACAAGCGGATCTGTATCATTGATGATTGCATTGAGCCACTGCTCCTGCTCACGAACTGCCTCTGCTGCTGCTCCGCCTTCAAAGAAATCAACAACCCCTGCAGGTGAGATTGTTTTTTCCATTAACTGATTATGCTCTACTGTGTTGTAGATCAGTTCATCCTGTGGGTAGCTTCCGCCGTGATGGATTTCAGCACCTGCTTTTGTTCCACAAAGTGTTGTAGAAGCTTCCATAGATTTCAGTATATTCAGTGCCCAAGATGCTTCCAGATAAATTGTTGCACCATTTTTCATTTTCACAAGACCGAATGCAGAGTCTTCTACTTCAAATGTCTTAGGATCCCATGGTCCGAATACATTTCCTTCAGGACCATCTTCCTGACGTCCAAGCTTGTAGAATACCTGTCCTGATACTGATTCTGGCTCATAGTTATTCATCATCCACAGTGTGATATCAAGTGCATGTGTTCCGATATCGATTAAAGGACCGCCGCCTTGAAGGGCTTTATTAGGGAATACGCCCCAAGTAGGAACAGCTCTTCTTCTAAGTGCATGTGCTTTTGCAAAATAGATTTCTCCAAGTTCTCCGGCCTCGCAAGATGCATGCAATGTCTGAGTGTCATCACGCAGACGGTTCTGATAACCGATTGTGAATTTCTTTCCTGATTTTTTCCATGCATCAATCATTTTACGTGCATCTTCTGTATTATGAGCCATTGGCTTCTCACACATTACATGTTTTCCAGCTTCAAAAGCAGCTACTGTAATCGGACAGTGAGCCACATTTGGTGTACATACATGTACAACATCAAATTCAACACTTGTATCTGCAAGCATCTCTTTATAGTCTGTGTAAACTTTAGCACCTTCTACACCATATTCTTTTGCGGCTTTTTCTGCACGCTCAGGAATTATGTCACAAAAAGCTACCATATCAGCTTTGTCTGCATTTGCCTTGATAGATGGCATATGTTTCTGATTTGCGATTCCTCCACAACCTACGATTGCAATTCTTAATTTTCCCATTTTGTTTCTCCTTTTATTTAAATTTTAATTAGATGACAAACTGTTTTAAATATCTCTGACTCAAAATCAAGGACTGTTCTACTTTTTCTTTGCTTCCTTCGAAAGCTTTATCTTCTACTTCAATACATGTATATCCGTCATATCCGATATCTGTAAGTGCTGATACATATTTATCCCATCTCACATCTCCCAGTCCCGGAAGCTTTGGTGACATAAAATCAAGTGGATATGCCATAATTCCGCAATCATTCAGACGGTCATTGTAAAGTTTGATATCTTTGTAATGAACGTGGAAGATTTTATCTTTGAATTCATAAATTGGTTTAATGTAATCGATCATCTGCCATACAAAATGTGATGGATCGTAATTGATTCCCAGATTATCGCTATCAAGAATCTCAAATACTTTTCTCCATATAGCAGGTGTTGTCATCAAATTCTGTCCGCCAGGCCACTGGTCTGGTCCAAATAACATCGGGCAGTTCTCGATTGCTATTTTTACATTTTCTTCCTCTGCAAGTTTGATGATTGGTGGCCAAACCTCTTTTACAAGCTCCAGATTTTCTTCGATATTCTTTGTCTGGTCTCTTCCGATAAATGTTGTAACCATACCAATACCAAGCTTATGGCTTGCACGGATTACATTTTTCAAATGCTCTACTACAGAAGTTCTCTTTTCCAAATCTCCATCCATTGTGTTTGGATAAAATGCAAGCGAAGAAATTTCTACGTTTTTCTCTTTACTGTAGTCAAGAATATGTTTTGCATATTCATCGTCTGCAAGAACTTTATCTACATCTATGTGACTTACTCCTGCGTATCTTCTCTCTGCTTTTCCTTGTGGCCAGCAGGCAACTTCTACACATTCAAACCCATGTTCTGATGCAAAGTCCATCATTTCTTCATAACTCCAGGTATCAAGAATTGCACTTACAAATCCTAATTTCATGCTGTTTCTCTCCTTTTCATTTTTCTCTCTTAACTTGATTCCATTATATAAAATGTATTTCCGGCACGCTTTCACAAAATTAACCTAATTTCATACAGTATTTGGACTCTTTTTTTTGCATAAAAAAAAGAGGACAAAAAAAGATATATCTTTTTTGTCCTCTTAATATAAATGTCTAACATCTTATTTAATTGCTTTTGTTTTCCATTTTCCTCTCTTATAGAATAAGATTGTAATCAGTGCTCCGATTATCCACGAAATAACCAGTGACAGGTAGATATATTCGCGTTTTCCCTGTGGGAATGCAGCACTCCTGGAAACATATACAAGGATATAGGCAAGTGGTACACGAATCGCTATCGTCTGTACAATAGAAATCCACATCGGTGTCATCGTATCTCCGGCGCCTCTCATGATACCGGATAATACTTGAATCACTGACATAACCAGATATCCTACAGCGAGAATCTGCATCAAATAATAACTCAAATCCACCAATTCTGATGTCGTCGTAAAGATTCCCATCAATGATTTACCGAAAAGCAAAATCAATCCGGTAACCACTGCCGATGTTCCAACTCCGATAAACATTCCCTGTTTCGCACCTTTGGCTACACGGTCATATTTATTTGCCCCGACATTCTGTCCGGCATATGTCGTCATTGCACTACCGAACGACATATTCGGAAGCATTGCAAATCCATCTACACGCATCGTAATGACATTTGCTGCGATAAACTGTTCTCCAAAACTGTTTGTCAATGACTGTACAATCAGCATCGCCATAGAAATCATTGCCTGTGTCACTCCGGAAGGTACTCCAAGTCGGATGATATTCCCTGCATGATGCTTATTTAAACGAATATATTTCCATTTTAAATCGAATAATTCCGTAAGTTTCGAAAGTCTTCTCACACACAGAAGTGCTGAGATTCCCTGTGCAAGTGCCGTAGCAAGTGCAACTCCGCTTACTCCCATATTGAATTTAATCACAAACAATAAATCCAATACAATGTTCAATGCACTCGCAACCAGCAAATATAAAAGTGCTGACATGGAATCTCCAAGTCCGCGAAGTACACCACTCAAAATATTGTAAAATGCAAGTCCGGCAGCTCCTAAAAATAAAATTCTCAGATATGAAGTACACCAGTCCAGAATGCTCTCCGGTGTATTCGATAATTCCAGAAGCGGTCTTGCCGCCATTGTTGCTATCACCATAATAATTAAGGATGCAATTGCAGTTAATACAATACATGTTCCAATCGTACCGGATAACGCCTCTCTGTTTTTCGCACCGAGATACTGCGATACCATAATACTTGCTCCCACTGAAATCCCGACAAACAATACAATCAAAAGATTCAGAATCGGTCCGGCACTTCCAACTGCCGCCAGCGCATTATCTCCCACATATCTTCCTACCACAATACTATCCACCGTATTGTAGAGCTGCTGTGCGATATTTCCAATTTACATCGGAATCGTAAATATCAGGATATCCTCCCATGGTCTCCCCACCGTCATATCCACCGGTGCGAATAATCTTTTAAACTTATTCAATGTTCTTTCCTCTCATTCTCCATATACTTTTCCAATATTTGATATCGTCTACCTCTCACTGCATCCGATACATACTTTGTTTAATATTGATAATGTATATCCAATACTTTAATCTCATGTGCTTTCAGCTTTGTGTCGATACGCAGGACATGATCATCCACTGTAATCCTTCGCATATCTACTTTCGGATTGGCACTTCGTCTCATATACTCGACCTCTCCTTTGGAAAGATTACTGATGTAATCCATATCTTTCCAGATATTCTGAATACTTCCATTATCCTCATTTACATAGAAGACGCGCATTACATAATCCCCGTTTTCTACATTATTAATCTGGAATTTTAAATGAATGGAATCCGTATCTTCATATAAACTGTCGATATCATCCACCTGGATATCTTTCTCATCCTTCATTGTATATCGATAGTTGAATTTCTTACAGTTATGACACGCAATCGTATAAATGCCTCTTCCATCTGTTGTAAGCAGTGCATTGTCTGTCTTTCCCAACATTCCGTTTTTCAGGAACTTCAGGAAATGAAACGCATAAAAAGATGGTTTCTTAATACCGTCTCTTGTCAAAAGTCCATTATCGCCATACAGAACTGCTCCCGAATCGTAATATTCGGTATGTAAATCTGAACCATGCCAATATCCCATCATATCCGCTTCTCCGATGGATTCGATACAGGTTTTCACAATATATGCCCCCTGTGCACAACTGTCATTGATGCAGTTTCGATTGGATATCGTAAAGTTCCACTCTGTAATATGTAATTCATCCGGCACAAAATCTTCTGCTTTCAAAACATCTTTGAATAATTCCAGTTGATTTTTCACAAAGCTGTTATCAAGCGAACGCTTTCCAAAATAAACCCCGTCCTGCTGCAATAATAAATAAGAATACGAATAAACACTAATAAAGTCCGGTCTGACATTTCTCGTCTTCCAATTTTGAATCAAAGTACTGTATTGATATCTGTCGTATCCAAGTGCAAATCCTGATCCTCCTACTTTGATTTTCGGAGATATCTTCTTTAATGCATGATATCCAATCTCAAAACAGTCAAAATACCATCCTTTCGCATCCAACATGTTAAGACGGTCGTCTTTCCAAAGTTCAAAATACCAGTTTTCGATTTCATTTACCCCATATCGGTTTGCAATATGCGATGAAAATGCTTCCATGACTTCAACATAACTTTCTCTGTCATGAAATATGATTTCGTTATATCGCTCTCCTACACAAGAATTAATTGTATAATTTACATCTGTCGGTTTGAATGCCAGTTCTATATATGGTTTTAAATTATGTTCTACCAAGAAATCTAATCCGCGGTCTATTCTGCTGAAATTATATTTGTTATCTCCGGAAATATTTTCATAATACATATCCTGCATAAATATATTATAAATCCGGACATAGGAAAATCCAATTTCTTTCTGCATCATCAAAAGCTGACTTTGCACATCATAATTTAACAGAGAATCAATATTTCCCATATTAATAATCTTATCCCACGGCTTTTTCCATTCAGTTGTATTCTTTGCATCCACAACAAACAGATTCATATTTCTTGTTGCCGTGTCATCTTCCACCAGAGTCTTACCTTCCAGATATTCTTTTACTCTCTGGTCCAATTCATGCTTAGACTCCTCATTTTCACTTTGCTGCTCTTCTTTATGTACCGTGGAACGATAGGCCGAAGGCGTCATATTATAAATTTCCTTGAACGCCTTGTTAAATGCTGCTGTTGTCGGGAAACCATTATCCAGGGCAATACGGGTAATCTTTTTCTCGCTGTACACCAGCTCATCCACCGCATGGAACAAACGCACATTGTTTACATATTCCAGAAAGCTTAATCCGAAATGTTTTTTTATATACTTAGACAAGTACGCATTCGACAAGTACAATTTCTTTGCCAGATCATTCAAACTCAACTGTTTCTGATAATTTGCCTGTACATAATTTTGAATTTCAAAAATTCTGGAATTGTCTGGGGTAAAATTTTCCTTCATTCGTGCATCATCGGCTTTGATCATAAAATATGCTACCAATAGATAAATCGCTTCATAATAGATACTGTTCAGATAGATTGCGCCTTCTTTTTCTTTGTCATAGAAACGATTCAGCATTCGATCCAACACTTTCTTTAACTGCTCATAAGACTCACTTTTATCTGCCGTTGTATTACACCAAAATAATAACTGATTCGTCCCCATATATTCTACCAACATAGAAAAATTGATTCGAAATGAAGCAATCAGAACTTCTTTTTTGGTTGAACACAGGGAATGTCTCTTATTTGCATTCACCAATAAAAAATCTCCCTTGTCCAAATTATAAGTCTCGGATTCTATCTGAATCTCCACCCCACCTTCCAAAACATATACAATCTCCAGATTTTGATGAAAATGTGTGCTCTGTACTTCCCTTGTATCAAATTCGAAGTCCATAATTGTTCGCATGTTATCCATTCACGTATTCCCTCTCTTTTGTGGTTTGTACTTCTTCATTACCAGCTGTTTTGCTTTTGCCTTCGACAAGCAACAATCATACGCTCCATTAAAGTCACTATTTACAATTTTAATAGTTGAACATATTTTCGTCAAGTTTGTAACCTGCAAAAAATTGTTACTACCCACAAGATATCATCAAACAATTCTATTTTTCAGACATACAAATTGCCCCACAGAGCACTGCGAATCGCAACACCCTGCGGGGAATCATCCACTATATGTATCTCCATACAGTTTACATTTTATAACTTTCTATGTTCTTACGCGTTGATCATCTCATCGAATTTTTTAACACGTTCCATTTTCTTTTCAAGCAACTCTTTGTTTGCCATAATCTTTGGTCCGCAGATTGCTCCGAATCCTTGAATTTCTGTTGTATGCTCTCTTAATCCTGCAAATGTTCCTCTTGCTCTTGCCTGCTGTGCTTCAGAGAATTCAACGTTTAATTTATCTCCATCAATAGAAATTTTTCCTTCGATACCACAGATTGGACATTCTACTGTTGTTGTTCCGTTTACTGTCAACAGATTCTGATGACATACAGGACATGTTCCAGTTCCTTTCGGTCCATAGAATTCAACATCTTTATCATCCATATCTACGGCTGCTGCTGTACGTTTTCCGATTTCATGCATATGTCCGATCATTTCTTCATTCAGGTATGGATTACCGATTGTTCCCATGCTGTTTGCATTGTAGTTTGCAACAACCTTCATCATTGCAGGGAATCCAAATAAGTGCAGTGTTGCTGTTCCCATTGATACCCAGTTCTCTGTGCTTGCTCCACCTACTGAGATATAAGAAACTGTACGACGTCTTAATCTCTCGATTGGATAATCATCTGCATTACCAGGTGCTTCGCCATTTCTTCTCTTATCCAATACCCAGTTGATTGCAGATACATCGTGACGGCATGAGAAACGGTCAACGAAATCTTTGAACTGTCCTACCGGCTGCAATACGTATACAGGTGCTCCAAGAATGATTGCATCTGCTTCACGAACTGCATTTTCTACCATCTGAAAATCATCTTTGATGATACAATCATTGTCTTTTCCTTTTTCTAAAGCTGTTGAACAGGCTCCGCATCCGATACAACGACCGATGTTCAGTCTCTGTGTATTGATGAAATTAATCTCAGCATCTGGGTATGCTTCTTTCGCTCCGTAAAGAGCTTCTTTTACGAGAATGTCTGTGTTTGCATTCTTTTTACCAAATGATAATCCTAATACTTTCATAATTATTTCCTTTCTTTTTCGCTGGGATTCGCTAATTCGTTATGATTTATTTCGACCCGATTTATTTTACATCTTCATTATACAAATTGAGTTTCATCTATACTTCATCACAGATTGCTTCTTTTCGGGGCATAAAATGACCTAACATCCTTCCTTATTATTTTTCCAAAGAATGTCAGGTCACTAATTTATATTCAATTTTGACCTTTTGTTATATCATTAAAATGAAAAGTTTCATTCCACCTGCCAAAATCATCACTAAAATTGGACTAATGCGAGTTTTTCTCAACAAGACCAAAGATATCAGAAAAATAATCACCATACTCCAATCTGTATTTTGTAGAGATATTTTTGAAGCTGTGCCCCAAAATGCCGTGATTAAAATGGTTACTCCGGCAGATGCGATCATTGCAATCACGGCTGGGTGTAATGACTGAAGCACCTCCTGTACTACTTGATTGTTTTGATTTTTCAAATATACATATGCGATACTCATCACAATACTACAAGACGGAAGAATACATCCCGCTGTTGCAATCAGTGCCCCCATAATTCCTGCGATTTTATTTCCGACAAAGGTTGCTGAATTTACTGCAATCGGTCCAGGCGTCATCTGTGAAATTGAGATTAAGTCTGTAAATTCCACCATATTAAGCCAGCCATGTTTAGTCACTATCTGCTCCTGTATCAACGGCATTGCCGCATATCCGCCGCCAAAACTAAATAACCCTACTTTCAGGAAGCTGAAAAACAGTTGTAAATAAATCATATTTTCTGCCTCCGTTCTATACAGGTTTGAATGATTCCAATCACAATACAAATCAAAATCACCATATAAACCGGCACACCAAAGAAACAAGTAGCTGCAAAGGCTACTATCATAATGAAATTTTGCGATATCTTCTTTTCTTTTACAACACTACTCGCCATACCATATACCACATCAACAATAATCGCCCCCACTGCTGCCTGCATACCCATAAGTATCTGACTGACGAGCATATTATTATGAAACTGTTCATAAAATACTGCAATTATACTGATGATTACAAGTGGTGGAAGTATTGTCGCTATAATTGCTGTGATTGCACCGAATACACCGGCAAGTTTATATCCTACAACAATTGCTCCGTTCACCGCAATGGCTCCCGGAGCAGACTGTGCAATTGCAATCAAATCCAACATTTCATTTTCATCAATCCAATGATATTCGTCCACGAATTTTTTCTTCATCAGAGTAACGATGACATAACCACCACCAAAAGTAAATGCACTTAAATAAAATGTAGATATAAATAACTTAATTAAGATTTGTTTTTTACTTTTCATATGTTTCATCCTATCTTTAACTATTCGTCTCCAGCTTCAAGTTTATCATGCTTATCATACATTGGCAACTTGGAACCATCAGGGACGGGGTTTCCCGTTCCTGATTGGTTTTCGTCAAATATTAGGAATCTTACCCAATACCTCATTTAGTTTTTCCTCATCAACATCTACAGAACGCTCATTCAGAAGATCGATTAGTTTCATCTTACTAAGAGTGTTCATCATATCATCAAATGTCATATCTGGTCTAAACGGCTGTATCTTCTCTTTCATCACCGCAATCGTATCTGCAAGTGCCTCTTTTGCTGCCGGATTGCCAAATATTCTTCCTATTGTGCAGTCCAAAGATAACCATGCTGCACCATCATCTGTGATATGTGCTTTGCAATTTGGTTTTGTAAGCACTTTATCTTCCGCCGTTCCGACATAGAAATCGCCCATCACATCTTTTAAGAATCCGATACTGTCTTTCACCCAATTTGGAATTCTCGGACAGAATGCAGATTCTCTTGTCTGGATTGACTCATCTCCGGTAGAGAATCCATGCGGTCCATATGCATAAATATGACTTTCAAACGTTACCCCTGCCTTATCCAGAGCATCCATCATCTGAATACTGTTCCGAATCGGCACAACATTATCTGTACGAGCCGCAAAAAGAAAGCAAGGGCATGTGTCATAATTTACTTCTTCTGCAATTCTCGGTGCATTTGCTGCAATTTCATCCACCTGTTCATTTAACACGGCATATCCCAAAATTGCTGCTGCCGGTTTGTGTTTTGCAATCGTTGCTGCTGCCCCTGCCAAATGACCTCCTGCTGAAAAGCCTGCAACTGCAATCTTATCTGCTATTACATTCCACTCTTCTGCATGTTCTATGATATATTGCATTGCATTCTCATAATCCTCCAAAGGATCTGGCCATGAACCAACTTCATTCGTTGTATAGCGAAGAATAAATGTATCATATCCTGCATTCAAATATGCAAGTGCTACCGGTTCTGCTTCTCTGTCCGAACAGAACATATATCCGCCACCCGGAATTACAAGTACTCCCGGTCTTTTTGTGATATTGCGATATTCTTTTTCTACATCCTGGATAAATGCAGTCAAACGAACATTTCTCTTTTCATTTAAAACTACTTCGATTGTTTTCATTTTCCTCATCCTTCCTTTAATAAAAAAAGAGCAACACAAAATCTCCCTATCTGCTTGTTTTTTCTGTGCTGCTCCTTCCATACTATTTTTTATCCCTTATTAAAATTTCATATTCACTTCTTCACACAGGCAATCTCTTGAATTTCCACCAACGTAAATTCTAAATTTTCCATCTTCTAAGACATATTCAGCCTGATTGTTGTAGAATCCCATATCCTGTTTTTTCAAATGTAATGTAACTGTTTTCTCCTGTCCCGGCAGTAGTTCTACTCTTGCGAAACCTTTCAGTTCTTTAACCGGACGGACAAGACTTGCTGTTACATCCTGCATATAGAGCTGCACAATTTCTGTTCCCTCTCGTTTTCCGGTATTTTTCACTTGTACTGTTACTTCTAATTCATCTTCTTTTTCTTTCACATGAAGATTATTATATTCATAAGTCGTGTAACTCAAACCATAACCGAATGGATATAATGCATCAAACGGCGCATCTAAATAGCGCGAGGTAAATTTACTCTTACTTCCCGGTCTTCCTGTGTTTGGATGATTATAGTAAATCGGGCACTGTCCTGTCACGGACGGAACAGAAGATGATAATTTAGCAGATGGATTTGTCTCACCAAAAAGTACAGATGCCAATGCATTTCCAGCCTGAATTCCGAGATGCCATCCTTCTACGATAACCGGAAGGTGTTCTGCTTCCCAACCAAGTGCCAACGGACGACCATTCATCAAGATTGTGACTACTGGTTTTCTTGACTCTAACAGTTTCTCTAACAGTTGTCTTTGTTCTCCAGGTAATGTTGTGTCTGCTTTTGAAGATGCCTCGCCGCTCATGCTTGCAGTCTCACCTACTACTGCAACAATCACATCTCCTTCCAGGCAAGCTTGTTCAATCTCCTCTTCATTGATTGCTCCTTTCGGACCACCACAAGGGAAATATTTTACATCTGCACCACTGTTCTGCAATCCCTCTAGTACCGATACACAATCTTCTTGATGAAATGCCATTGCCCATGCTCCACAGACTTCTGCTTTCTCTGCTGCCAAAGTTCCAACCAGACTAATCTTCAGCTTTTTATTTAATGGAAGGACATTTTTCTCATTCTTTAATAACACAATTGATTTCTTTGCCGCTTCCAGTGTCAATGCCACATGTTCTTCCGGCAATGCTTTTTCATACTGCTCGATTACTTCATCCGGAACATATGGATTTTCAAATAATCCAAGCCATACTTTTACAGACAAGATTCTGCGGACAGCTTCATCCACTGTGTCCATAGATACTTTTCCTTCTTTGATAAGCTGCTCCAGATTATTCGAATAAATACTTGTTCCCATGTCCATGTCCAGACCGGCATTCACTGCCTGACGTCCTGCATCTTTTTCATCTTCTGCAATACCATGCACAACACATTCTTTGATTCCATTTGCATCACTTACAACAAATCCATCCAAACCATATCCGTCCTTCAATACCTGTCGAAGTGTATATTCATTTACCGTACATGGAACCCCGTTCAAATCATTAAATGCTGCCATAGCTGTTGTGGCACCTTCTTCTACTGCTGCCTTAAATGTAGGTAAATATACATTATGAAGCTGAGATGTAGACATACTTGTTGTGTTGTAGTCTCTTCCTGATTCACATGCTCCATATGCCACGTAATGTTTTATGCATGCTGCTACATAATTATCCACTGACTCCTGATTATTCTGTAAGCCATGGATTTTTTTTCTTGCAAAACATGATCCAAGGTATGGGTCTTCACCCGGTCCTTCTGATACTCGTCCCCAGCGAGAATCTCTCGCTACATCAATCATTGGCGCAAATGTCCAGTTGATTCCATATGCTCGTGCCTCTTTTGCTGCCATCTGTGCTGTTCTTTCAAATAAATTTTCGTCAAATGATCCAGCCTCTGCAATTGCAATCGGATACACACTGCGGAAACCATGAATGACATCAAATCCTATAATCAACGGAATTCCAAGTCTGCTTTCTTCTATTGCAATTTTCTGTAATTCATTATTCTTACGCGGATCATTTACCATCATTGCTCCGACTTTTCCTGCACGGATATCGTCCTCATGGAAATCCTGCTCCGATGTTGCCATAATTTTCTGGAACTCCTCCTGTGAGATACGTCCGTCTGTCATCATCTCAATCAGCTCTTCAAACGGAACTTCAAACCCGCCGACGATTGACGGAGATTCCAGATTCATCTGCCCTATTTTTTCTTCTAACGTCATTTGCTTTAATATATCTTCTACTTTTGTTTTCTGTACTTCTGTTAAATTCATTCTATCCTTCTCCTTTCGTGAGCCGTTTAGGGACGGAGTTTTGGGGGGTTTTTTTT
>SKEL01001254.1_pt1 | contig 23118 bp, 18 predicted proteins | sample 4826741 | NCBI WGS metagenome assembly SKEL01 (sample SAMN11008810, study PRJNA524170) | human gut metagenome | biome: Human fecal sample; material: Feces; isolation source: fecal sample from pouch patient p33 | host: Homo sapiens | place: Israel: Tel-Aviv | collected 2016-03-22
CCTACAGAGAACTCAGAGAGCTTTCTTATATGGGTGCAACTGTTCTTCATGAAGATGCGATCTTCCCGGTTCGTAAAGAGGGAATTCCGATCAACATCAAAAACACAAACAGACCGGAAGACAAGGGCACTTTTATTGTTGAGAGTACATGCAAGAAACCGAAATTTACAATCACAGGTATTGCAGGTAAGAAGGGATTCTGCTCTATCAATATTGAGAAATCCATGATGAACAGTGAGGTTGGTTTCGGACGTAAGGTACTTCAGGTATTCGAAGATCAGGGAATCAATTTTGAGCATGTTCCATCAGGAATTGATACAATGACTGTATATGTACATCAGGATGAATTCGAAGAAAAGGAACAGCAGGTAATTGCCGGAATCCATCGTGCAGTACAGCCGGATTTCGTAGAAATGGAATCTGACCTTGCACTGATCGCTGTTGTGGGACGTGGCATGAAATCCACCAGAGGTACAGCCGGCAGAATCTTCTCCGCACTTGCCCATGCAAATGTAAATGTTAAGATGATCGACCAGGGATCCAGTGAGCTGAACATCATTATTGGTGTTGAGAACAGAGATTTCGAAACTGCTGTAAAAGCAATCTATGATATTTTTGTACTTACTCAGATGTAATTCCTGTTATATAGAATCGTGGAGCTAAGGTTCATGTATCAATAAGATTATTTCAGGAATCAGCTTGTCAGTACATCGGAAGATTAAGATAGATAAAAGATAAAGAAAATAACAGGCCGTCAGGAATCTGTATAAAGATTTCTGGCGGCTTTTTCGTTTCATGTGTTGAGAAGATGTGCTATAATCGTGTATTATCTTTAAAAGACCTTGCATTTGATGAATCGATAAGTTGAATGGTGAATGAAAATAGATTTTAGAGATTATTAAGAACGGAGTGAACAGTAACTCTTAAGATATAGGGGGCAGACATGGATAAGCCGGTGGTTCGTATTTCGGTCAGAAATCTGGTGGAATTTATATTAAGAAGCGGTGACCTTGATAACCGCAGAGGCTCTGCGGATAAAGAAGCGATGCTGAAAGGCAGCAGACTTCACAGGAAGATACAAAGTCAGATGGGAAGTCATTACAGGGCAGAAGTTTCTCTTAAATATACGACGGAATATGATGATGTAAGTATCGTGGTAGAAGGCAGAGCTGACGGGATATTCACAGAGGACGAGCAATATTTCATTGACGAGATCAAAGGTGTCTATGCAGATGTCAGCCAGCTTGAGAAACCAGTGGAAGTACATCGTGCCCAGGCCATGTGCTATGCCTGTATCTATGCCAGAGAACAGCAATTAGAGAAAATCGGTGTTCAGATGACATACGGAAATCTGGATACAGAGGAACTCAAGTATTTCAGAGAAGAATTTACTTTGGAGGAACTTAAAGACTGGTATCAGGAACTTCTGGACAGATATCATAAATGGATTTCGTATCAGCTGGCATGGAAAAAAGAGCGGAATGAATCCATGGAAGGTCTGGAGTTTCCGTTTGAATACAGAGAAGGTCAGCGAAAGATCGTATACAGTGTGTATCATACGATATCAGCAGAACGGCAGATTTTTATACAGGCGCCTACGGGGGTAGGGAAAACCATGTCCACGATTTTTCCGGCGGTAAGAGCAGTTGGTGCCGGACTGGGAGAAAACATTTTCTACCTGACAGCAAAAACGATCACCAGAACAGTGGCAGAAGAAGCGTTTTTAATATTAAAGGAACATGGACTGAAGTTTAAAGTGATCACTATCACTGCGAAGGAAAAACTATGTTTCTGTGACAAAACAGAATGCAATCCGGAGAATTGTCTCTGGGCGAGAGGACATCTGGACAGAATTAATGATGCAGTCTATGAATTGTGGACGACACAGGACTGCTATGGCAGAGAGAGGATTCTTGAGTATGCAAAGAAATGGCAGGTATGTCCGTTTGAGCTATGTCTTGATCTCGCAATATGGGTGGATGCGGTAATCTGCGATTATAATTATGTATTTGATCCAAATGTGTATCTGAAGAGATTTTTTGGCGAAGGTACCTCGGGAGGATATATTTTTCTGATTGATGAAGCCCATAATCTGGTGGACAGAGGCAGAGAAATGTACAGTGCTTTTGTGGATAGAGCGGATGTTCTGGAAGCAAAGAAGCTGGCCGCGGATTACAGTAAGGGACTTGTACGTGCGCTAGGAAAAGTAAACCGTCAGTTGCTGGCGTTGGAGAAAGACTGTGGAGATTATGAGATTTTACAGAATCCCGGACCGGTTTCTCTGAGTATGCTACAGGTGATGGGAGAGATGGACAAGCTTCTGGAAGAACTTCACGGAAAAGAGCTTCCGGAACAGCTCCTGAATTTTTATTTTTGCGTCAGAGATTTTCTGAATATAGATGAGCTGTTGGATGAGAATTATGTGATTTATACAGAAATCGGAACGCAGGGAAAAGTAATACTGCGGCTTTTCTGCGTAAATCCTGCGGCGAATATCGGAAGATGTCTGGAAAAGGGGAAGAGCGCGGTTTTCTTTTCGGCGACGCTTCTTCCTATGGACTATTACCGTACACTTTTAAGCACCAGAAAAGATGATTATGGCATTTATGTTCCATCACCTTTTAAGCAGGAAAAACGATGTATTCTTACGGGACGTGATGTGAGCAGCCGTTATACCAGAAGAGGTTATGAAGAATATCATAAAATTGCGTCATATATTGCAAGAACAGTATGGGCGAGAAAAGGAAACTATATGGTATTTTTTCCTTCTTATAAATTTATGGAAGATGTGCTGGAGGTGTATGAGAATGAGTTTTCAGTGGACTGGGTACGATGCATCTCTCAGACATCAGGGATGCATGAACAGGAAAAAGAGGAATTTATCGAAGAATTTTCTACATCAGAAGGGACACTGGTTGGATTTTGTGTGATGGGTGGTGTTTTTTCGGAAGGTATTGATCTGATGGGGGAGAAACTGATCGGGGCGGTTATAGTAGGAACAGGTTTGCCCCAGATTGGGACAGAACGGGAAATACTCAGGCAGTATTATGATAAAAAAGGCGCAGATGGATTTGATTATGCATACAGATATCCCGGAATGAATAAAGTGTTGCAGTCAGCAGGACGTGTGATAAGAACCCAGGAGGATACAGGAATCATACTTTTGCTGGATGAGCGCTTTGCTGATCATAACTATCGCAATCTTTTCCCGGCAGAATGGTCTGACCGCAGAAACTGTACTCTGAATACGGTGGAACAGCAGCTTGGAGAATTCTGGAACAGGGTTTGTATGGATAAATAAAAAGCTGACCAGAGTCAGAATATGATATGATTTCCATTAAACAAACAAGGTATATAACCAGAATATCCCGAGACATACGGTGTTACTGAGAATGAAGTAAACAGTAACTATGCTGGATAGGTTGTTACTGGAAAAAAGACAAAAATGTTGCTATCCTGAAAAAAACAATATATACTTTGCTTACTATAAGAAAGAGATGTAACAATTCTGTCAGCTGTTATCTGACGATGGCAGTGAACAGTTACGAAGAGATATGGAAAGCAACTGTAAAAGGAGTTTTACATGAAAAAAAATAAACGAACGACGAAAACTTTTATCCTGGCAGGAACTCTGGCAGGGGCTGTTGTAATGACAACGACTTTGCCTGACACTGCTTTGGCTGCACAGCAAAGTATGTCTTCTGTTACGGAACAGGCACAGATTCAGCCGATAGGTGATGGAAGTAATAAGTATATCATGAAGAGTGACGGATTTTACTGTCTGGATGTAAATGGAGCGAAAAGCAATCAGGCAGAGATTCATTATTTTCAGGACTATGAAATTGATGGAACGGTATTTGACGGATATTATTACCATGATGCAGATGGAAAATTTAAAGCATGCAGCCCGCATATGGAACGTTTGAAAGGTGTTACAGTATTTAAAAATACAGAGGCTGAGGAGACAACTGATGCGCAGAAAACACAGGAAACAGACAAATTTGATGGCTTCTATTTTGTAAATAATCTTGGACGACTATCGGCAGCCCCGCAGGTAAGGTATATAGATAACCTGGCGATAGACGGAATCACGTTAAATGGTTATTATTACTTTGATGAAAATGGCAGAATGGTAACAGAGCCGGGAATCCATTCGCTTGAGATGGACTGCTATGAAATGAATTTTGACGGAAACTATTATTTCGGCGGTGCGAACGGAGCTTTGGTGCAGGAGAATACAGTGACAACAGACGGATTCATAGTGGATGACACAGGTAAAGTCATAAATCTGGATGATCTGGGAATCGATAACCTCAAACCACAACTTGAAAATCTGCTGTCAGGATATCAGGGAACATGGAGCGTATATGTCAAAGATCTCAACGAGGATAAAGAGTTTCTGATTAACGATACGCCGTTATATTCTGCAAGCCTTATCAAGCCATTTGTCATGGCAAAGACTTACCAGGATATGGAACAGGTAAGAACGGATGAAGCGAAGAAATTAAATACAACGGATATGAAAACCGTAGATGTGAAATTAAATGATCTGTTGTGGAATATGATCACTGTCAGCGACAACGAATCCTGTAATGAACTGGTGAAACTTCAGACAGATGCACTCGATTTCAAAAAAGGTGCAGAGGACATCAATAAATATCTGGAAAAAGAGGGATATACAGAAACAAGTGTACAGCATACACTCCACCCGGCAACCTCCGCGCAGGAAAGTCTTGGCGGCAGAAATATGACTTCTGTAAAAGACTGCGGAGCTCTGCTTGAGAGCATTTTCAAGGGAGAGTGCGTCAGCAAAGAAGCATCAGAGGAAATGCTTAATCTTCTGTCGAATCAGGAAAATACCTGGAAAATCCCGGAAGGACTTCCTGACGGAATAAAATCAGCAAATAAAACCGGAGAGACAGATCAGGACCAGCATGATATTGCAATCATTTACGGAGAAAAGACAACATACATATTGTGTATCATGTCCGAAAACTGCCCGGAAGGTACAGCAGTAACAAATATCCGGAATATTTCAAAGATTGTTTACAATTACCTGAATCTGTAAGGGCATTGTGTGCGGCGAATGATTGATTTTTACTGGAAAATCATGTATAATACCATGGAACTATGTCATGTACGATGAAACTTAACAGCAGTGGCGGGCAGAGAGGAATCGGTATCCCCCACTGACACGTGACAAGCCACAGTCATCTATGTGATTGTATGTCATATTCTGTGAAATTACCGACTGTGGATTGAAACAAACAATTGTATAAAGTCAGGAGGAAGAATTTAAATGCGAGTTGATGCGGACGATTTTGCCCGACCTTGCAGCTGCGGCAGGGAACACCAGATTGCAGTGAAAGAGATTTTGATAGAAGCCGGAGCAGTAGAGAAGCTTGAAGAAGAGATGTCAGAGGGGATGCTGAAAGAATATATATCTCCGTTGGTTATCTGCGACACCAATACCTATGCGGCAACAGAAGAAATCATGGAGGATATCTATGACAGATGCCAGGTATTAGTTCTGGACGCAGAGGGGCTTTTGGCTGACCGGAAAGCGATAAGAATTGTGGAGAACAACATGGAGGAAGATATTGACCTGATCCTCGCAGTAGGGGCAGGAACGATTCACGACATCAGCCGCTATGTTGCACACAAATACAAAGTACCTTTCATTTCAGTGCCTACCGCAGCAAGTGGAGATGGATTTGTAACAACAGTGGCTGCCATGAACCTGGACGGCGTGAAGAAAACAGTACCGTCAATTGCGCCTATCTGTGTATATGCAGATACAGATATTTTTTCAAAAGCTCCCCGGCGTCTTACAGATGCGGGAATTTCAGATCTGATGGGAAAATATATCTGTCTTGCAGACTGGAAAATCGCAAATTTGGTTACCGGAGAATATTTTTGCCGGGAAACTGTAAGACTGGAAGAAAAAGCCTTAAAGACGGTCAGATCTTCCATACAGGATATTGCAGAGGGTGAGGAAGATGAATGTGAACAGCTGATGTATGCATTGATCCTTTCCGGGCTTGCGATGCAGATGATCGGGAATTCAAGACCGGCATCCTGTGCAGAGCACCAGGTGACACATCTGTGGGATATGGAAGTGATCAATGGCCCGCTGGATGCACTTCATGGGGAGAAAGTCTCTGTAGCAACACTTCTTGTACTGGAGGAGTACAAGCGCATTGCCACAGCTATCACACAGGGACGATGTCACGCAAAACCGTATGAGAATGAAGACGAGAAACTTCTGGAGGAAACCTTTGGAAGTAAAGGATTTCTGGAAGAGATAAAGAAAGAAAATGAACCGGAACTTCTGAAATCCATTTCACCGGAGCATCTGGAGAATTGCCTGGGTGGAATCGCGGAGATCATAGATGAGCTTCCGAGCGAACAGGATATGTTCCACATGCTGGAGAAGGCTGGATGTGCAAAGACGGTTTATGATATCGGACTTGATGAAGCAGCTGTTTTACCAAGTCTCAGACTTGCACCTTATACAAGAAGACGATTAAGCTTATTAAGACTCAGCAAAATGCTGGAAATCAAAGGAGAATGATTATGCGCGTTGGAATGGGATATGATGTACACAGACTAACCGAAGACAGAGATTTGATCCTTGGAGGAGTAAAGATTGACTGGGAGAAAGGTCTTCTGGGACATTCAGATGCCGATGTGCTGATCCATGCGGTGATGGATGCACTTTTAGGAGCAGCTGCGCTGGGAGACATCGGAAAACATTTTCCGGATACAGATCCTGCATATAAAGGAATTTCCAGTATTCTGCTGCTGGAACACGTAACGAAGCTATTGGAAGAACATCATTATGAGATTGGAAATATAGATGCAACGATCATTGCGCAGAAACCGAAAATGGCACCTCATATTCCACAGATGAGGGCAAATATGGCGAAAGCAATGGGAATTGATGGGTCTCAGCTGAATATTAAGGCTACTACAGAAGAGAAGCTGGGATTTACAGGAAGAGAAGAAGGAATTGCATCTCAGGCAATCTGTCTTCTTAATGAAGTAAAGTAATTGGTAATCCATATAATAAGATTTTATAAAAAATCGTTACTGTACACACGCCACTATTCCGCGAAGCGTGTTACGGAACAGTAACCAAAACTCTATAGAATGATAAAACATAGGGAAAACTGGAGGAATAGAGAATGAAACTTTTTAATACACTGACACGCAGAAAAGAAGAATTTGTACCTCTTGAAGAGGGAAAGGTTCGCATGTATGTCTGCGGTCCGACTGTTTACAACCTAATCCATATCGGAAATGCCCGTCCAATGATCATCTTCGATACTGTACGCCGTTACATGGAGTACAAGGGATATGAAGTAAACTTTGTTTCTAACTTTACAGACGTAGATGATAAGATCATCAAGAAAGCAATCGAGGAAGGCGTAAGTGCTCAGGAGATTTCTGAACGTTATATTGCTGAGTGCAGGAAAGATATGGATGGCATGAATGTAAAACCTGCTACTACAAATCCACAGGCAACACAGGAAATCGATGGAATGATCAGCATGATCCAGACTCTGGTTGATAAAGGATATGCATATCCGGCAGCAGACGGTACTGTTTATTTCAGAGTTAAGAAATTCAAAGAATACGGAAAACTTTCTCACAAAAATCTGGATGATCTGCAGTCCGGTTTCCGCTCTCTGCAGGTATCAGGAGAAGACCAGAAAGAAGATCCGCTGGATTTCGTTCTCTGGAAACCGAAAAAAGAAGGAGAGCCGTCCTGGCCATCACCATGGTGCGACGGCCGTCCTGGCTGGCATATTGAATGCTCTGTTATGGCAAAGAAATATCTCGGAGATGAGATTGATATTCATGCAGGCGGTGAGGACCTGATCTTCCCACATCATGAAAATGAAATTGCACAGAGTGAATGCTGCAACGATAAGATTTTTGCAAAATACTGGATGCACAATGCATTCTTAAACATTGATAACAGAAAAATGTCCAAGTCTCTTGGAAACTTCCGTACTGTACGTGAGATCAGCGAGCAGTATGATCTTCAGGTACTTCGTTTCTTCATGCTGAATGCACATTACAGAAGCCCGCTGAACTTCAGCGCAGATCTGATGGAAGCTGCAAAGAATGCGTTAGAGCGTATCACAGATGCAGCTGCAAACTTAAAAGACAGAAAAGCAGCAGCACAGACAGAGGCTGCGACAGATGCAGAGAAAGAACTCCTTGCACAGTCTCAGGAGTTTGTTAAGAAATTCGAAGAAGCAATGGATGATGACTTCAACACTGCGGACGCACTGGCTGCAATCTTTGAACTGGTTAAATTTGCCAATACAAATGTATCCGAAGAAAGCTCCTCAGAATTCGCCGGAGTACTGCTTGATACAATGGTAAAATTATGCGATGTACTTGGTCTGAAAGCAGAGAAGAAAGAAGAAATTCTTGATAAAGAAATCGAAGATCTGATCGCAGAACGCCAGGAAGCAAGAAAAGCAAAGAACTTTGCGAGAGCAGATGAGATCAGAGATGAGCTTCTGGCTAAGGGAATTATCCTTAAAGATACCCGTGAGGGAGTAAAATGGAAACGAGCTTAAACGGTATGGCAGAAATAAATGAGTTTGATAAGCATGATATTGCTGGTTTAAAAGGATTGCTTCATCAGGTATTTCATCTGAAAGATAATGATATGAGGTCTTACTCACCCTTGACTTTAGCTTATATCGGAGACGGTGTTTACGAACTGGTGATCCGCACAATTCTTGTGAAAAAAGGAAACTGTCCGGTAAATCAGCTGCACAGAAAGGCAAGCAGTCTGGTTAAAGCAGGCACACAGTCTTCTATGATGGAAGTGATTGAACCAATGCTTACGCAAGAGGAGCACAGCGTTTATAAAAGAGGCAGAAATGCGCACTCCCCGACAATGGCAAAGCACGCAACAATGGCAGATTACCGCAGAGCAACCGGGTTTGAAGCTCTGATGGGATATTTATATTTAAAAGATGATTTCGGCAGGATCATAGAACTGGTCCGTGCTGGAATCGGAGAGGATCAGATATGAGTGAACAGATAGAAGGACGCAATGCAGTCCTGGAAGCTTTTCGTTCCGGTAAATGTGTAGATAAGCTGTTTATCCTGGATGGATGCCAGGATGGACCAGTCCGCACTATTGCCAGAGAGGCGAGAAAAAAAGATACGATTATCAATTATGTGGCAAAAGAGCGTCTGGATCAGTTAAGTGAGACAGGTGCACATCAAGGCGTAATCGCCCAGGTAGCTGCTTATGAATATGCAAGCGTAGAAGATATCCTTGCAAAAGCAAAGGAAAAAGGGGAAGATCCATTTATCTTTATTCTGGATAATATTGAAGATCCTCATAATCTCGGTGCAATCATCCGTACTGCAAACCTGGCAGGAGCACATGGCGTGATCATTCCGAAGAGACGTGCAGTAGGACTGACCTCTACAGTTGCCAAGACTTCAGCAGGTGCATTAAACTATACACCTGTTGCAAAAGTGACAAATCTGGGACATACCATTGATGAGCTGAAAGAGCAGGGTGTGTGGTTTGTATGCGCAGATATGGGTGGAGAAACTATGTATAACCTGAATCTTACAGGTCCGATCGGAGTTGTGATCGGTAACGAAGGTGAGGGAGTAAGCAGACTGATTCGCGAGAAATGTGATTTTGTAGCATCTATTCCGATGAAGGGGGATATTGATTCCCTGAATGCATCAGTAGCAGCAGGCGTACTCGGCTATGAGATCGTACGTCAGAGAATGCAGAAGAAATAAGTGCCATATTTACATTAGTTATTAGAGGGTTATGTGGTTAATCTGTTTTGGTGTAAATAGCGTATTGGTTGTGCAGCAGAATAGAATTGTTTCAGTTAATAGCAAGATTTATGGAAAACGGAAGGTTTAAATTGATGAAACAGTATGACGGAATCAAGGATGAAGAATTAATCTTTCGCTTTAAAAACGGAGAGTCAGAGATTCTCGACTATCTTATGGAAAAATACAAGAACATGGTCCGCAAGAAAGCAAGGACCATGTTCCTGATAGGCGGGGAGAATGATGATCTGATACAGGAAGGTATGATCGGACTGTTTAAGGCAGTCCGCGACTACCAGCCGGACAAAGATGCCACATTTCAGACTTTTGCGAGCATATGCGTGGACAGACAGATTTACAATGCAATCCAGAGTTCTAACAGGCAGAAACATCAGCCGCTTAACTCATATGTCTCTCTCAGTGAGCAGGGCGGAGAGAACGAAGAACATCTTGGTGATACCTGGGTAGAAAATCCGGAATCGATCATCATCGACCAGGAAAACGTTGAGAATCTGGAACAAGAGATCACTACCACATTAAGCCCAATGGAGAATCAGGTACTGGAATACTATCTGGCAGGAAACGGCTACGGAGAGATTGCCGAACTTATGGGAAAAACACCAAAATCTATAGACAACGCACTCCGCAGAATCCGCACCAAAATAAAAGAACAACTGGAACAGCTCCGTAAATAAAAAATACAGAATTTTAACCGAAGGTAATTTTTATAAAAATAAAAAAGTTAAAAAATAGGGATTGACAATACGGTTAAGTTCTGGTAACATATCCAAATGTGAGCGGTAAATCCGACACGATGCTGATGTGGCTCAGAGGTAGAGCACTTCCTTGGTAAGGAAGGGGTCACGGGTTCAATTCCCGTCATCAGCTTTTTTTAATGCTTGAAAATAAAGGATTTCTTGAACCTCGGTACCTCAAAAGTAATCAAAACCTGACTTTTGCAGGTAAATTAACAAAAAACACCCGTCAAACCCAATAATTACAGGGCCTTGCCCTAACAATAAGAAGAAAGCCCAAGAAGCTGCAACTTCAAGGGCTTTCATTCTTTTTGTTATAAACACTTTAATACCTTTTGCCTACTGGCATTATAGCATATGCAGATCATGAAATCAATATGCAGATGAGTCTGAAAAAATAAAAAAGAGTAAAATAGTTACTGTTCACACACCACCACTATCCCGCGAGGTGTTTTGGCATAAATATGCCAAAATCCCGAGACATACAAGCCAAAATTCCATTGCCGCAGGCAATCTGGAATGAATTTTGGCTACGTTACTGAGAACGGAGTGAACAGTAACGTAAACTATCACTATCCCGTTGGTTTATGCCTTATTTCCCAAAATGGCTCAGTTGATAGGTTTATTCTCTTTAATAATCTGCACCCGTGACTATTGCTATTTATCTGCCTCACAAGTGTCGAAGACCCGTGTTCCTCTGGAAACAGAGATTGATTTCTGAGAGAATTACCATCAAGTATAAGAAAAATCGGAGCAAAAGCATTCTACCAGTGTACATCCATTAAGATGCTGAAGATTATTACAACCGTTATCATCAAGCTTATTTTTATCACAGATTACAGAAATATCCGGTTCTACGTAGGTATTACTTGCTTCGTCAAGATGTACTGCGAATGGTGCAGGAATCACTTCACAAGATCCCTTGTGTTGTTTTATATAATTACGGATAGAAGCGGAGAGTTCCATAACAATTTTCTGGTGTTTATAGGTTGGCGGTGCCATGTAATAGATATGCCCGTCAATAAGCTCGGCTCTTTCTCCGTCTGGCAGAGCATAGATATCTTCAATGGTATAAGATTCTTCTTTAGATAAAGCCATACGATCACGCTCCTTTTGGGCTATATTATAATGGATTCAGATAGAATATTCAACGATAACAATCGGACAGCAGCCCCATTGACAATGTTAATATTCCCCAATATCAAATAGCTCATCAAAAGTTATCTTCAAATTTGGAAACATAACCAGTTGCAAATCTTCTTTATTCTGCGCGGTAACTGTTTTATAAAGATACGGATAACCAGTACCATCTTCTTTAAAGTCAAAAAGATAAATTTCTACAGATTTTTTTCTCCAGTCAACAATCCAGTACTCAGAAACACCGACTTTACAGTAAATATCCATTTTTTCGTGGCGGTCATATTCTTCAGTGGCATTGGATAAAACCTCCATTACAAAGCGAGGAATGCCGGTAAAAGAAATGTTTTTACGATCTCTCAGGTTGCAGATGATTGATACATCAGGAATGATTACTTTGTCGTCATTTTCACGCCATTCGTACTGAACACCGTCACCAAAAACACGACAAAGACTATCTTTAATCTGGCTTCCAATTTTAATAACGAAGTTGTTAATTACCATAGAATGTTCGAGGTAAGTTTTGCTTAAATCTTCGATTGGCAATGCGTTACTCATGTTGCTGCACCTCCTGAATATATTGGTATAATCGTATATATTGAGATAATTATAAGTGTTAACACAGATTTCGTCAAGAAAACCGGAAACTTAAAATGGCAAAACAGATGTCAGTATCAGCCTCAATAGTGCATAAAATAAGGCTTGCCACCATTGTGGAAACAGTTGACAGATGGAATTTCCAATGATAATATAAATTCATTCGTTTGTGCTTAATAGAAGGAAAATCAATATAGTTAATAAAATGTACTTATATTATAACTGAAAATAACGGATATACTGGTTTTGTGGGTACGGGCAGATAATGCAGTGACATGAAACATGTATAAAATACGAAAACAGGAGGGAAAAAGATGGAGAACGAAACAGTTTCCAAGAATTTTATTGAGAATATTATTGATAAAGATTTAGCAGAGGGTGTTTATGACACCGTGCATACACGTTTCCCGCCGGAACCGAATGGATATCTTCATATCGGTCATGCGAAATCTATTCTTTTAAACTATGGCCTTGCTCAGGAGTATAACGGCAAATTCAACATGCGTTTTGATGATACAAACCCTACAAAAGAGAAAAGCGAATTTGTAGAATCTATTAAAGCTGATATCAAATGGCTGGGTGCTGACTGGGAAGACAGACTTTTCTTTGCATCTGATTATTTTGACCAGATGTATGAAGCTGCTGTAAAGCTGATCCAGAAAGGAAAAGCATACGTATGCGACCTGACAGCAGATCAGATCCGTGAATACCGCGGAACACTTACAGAGCCAGGTAAAGAGAGCCCATACAGAAACAGAACTGTTGAAGAGAATCTTCAGCTTTTCGAGGAGATGAAAGAGGGTAAATATGCAGACGGAGAGAAAGTACTCCGCGCTAAGATTGATATGGCATCTCCGAACATGAATATGCGAGACCCGGTTATTTATCGTGTTGCTCATATGACACACCACAGAACAGGCGATAAATGGTGCATCTATCCGATGTATGACTTCGCTCATCCGATCGAAGATGCAATCGAGGGAATCACACATTCCATCTGTACACTGGAATTCGAGGACCACAGACCGCTGTATGACTGGGTTGTAAGAGAACTGGAATATCCGCAGCCTCCGAAACAGATTGAATTTGCAAAACTTTACCTGACAAATGTTGTCACAGGTAAACGTTATATCAAGAAACTTGTAGAAGAAGGAATTGTAGACGGATGGGATGATCCGCGTCTGGTTTCCATCGCAGCACTGCGCCGTCGTGGCTTCACACCGGAATCTATCAAGATGTTTGTTGAGCTTTGTGGTGTATCCAAGGCAAACAGCTCTGTTGATTACGCAATGCTTGAGTACTGTATCCGCGAGGACCTGAAACTGAAACGTCCGCGTCTGATGGCAATCCTTGATCCGATCAAACTTGTGATCGATAACTATCCGGAAGGTGAAATTGAGTATCTGGAAGCTCCGAATAATATGGAGAACGAAGAACTTGGAACACGTAAGATGCCATTTGGCAGAGAACTTTATATTGAGAGAGAGGATTTCATGGTAGATCCGCCTAAGAAATATAAGAGAATGTTCCCTGGCACAGAGGTTCGTCTTATGAATGCATATTTTGTAACATGTACAGGATACGAAGCAGACGAAGATGGTACAGTACGCGTAGTACATTGTACTTATGATCCGGAAACAAAGGGTGGAAACGCACCGGATGGCAGAAAGGTAAAAGGAACAATTCACTGGGTAGAAGCAAGCCAGGCTGGCAAAGCAGAAGTTCGTCTCTATGAGAATATCGTAGATGAGGAAAAAGGTGTATACAACAAGGAAGACGGTTCACTGAACGTAAATCCGAATTCTCTGACTAAAGTTACTGCTTATGTAGAGCCTGCACTGATGGAAGCAAAAGGCTATGACAGCTTCCAGTTTGTAAGAACAGGATTCTTCTGCGCAGATATCCATGACTCTAAGGAGGGAGCACCGGTATTTAACCGTATCGTATCTCTTAAGAGCTCATTTAAACTGCCGAAAGCATAATGCAATAAAAGATAAAGAAACAGCCAGGCGATTATTCGTCTGGCTGTTTGCAACATATAGTATAATTACGCTGTAATGCTTTGGTGATATAAAATTCCATATGATTAAAAATATCTGCTAGTACAGCGAAAATTAAGTTTCTGCTATATTGACGCAGGATGATTTCTTCAGCTGCAAGGCGGAGGAATGAGGCGTAGCGGTGGCTACGGCGATTGACGACAACGCCGCAGATGAAAAATCAGACAAGTCAATATAGCAGTTACTTAATATTCGCTGTACTAGTGTGCCGACAAGTTGATTCATTCCTCAGATTCAGCTGCTGCCTCAATAGCTTCTTCGAAGTCTTTTGGATCGTCGGCATCTTCTTCCTCAGCATCTTTGATTTCAACTTCTGTGGCTGCTTCAGGAGCTTCTTCTGAATTTTCTGAATCAGATTCAGCTGCTACTTCGTCAGCTTTGTCTTCAGCACTGTCATTCTCTGCCTGCTCACCTGTATGTTCCCAGGACTGGAAATCTTCTGCAGTTTCAGCTTCTTCGTCAGCTTTTTCCTCAGTTTTCTCTTCTTCGTCTGTCAGATCAAAATCATCAAAGTCATCTTCAAAATCAAAATCCTCTTTGCAGAATCCTTTCTTTGCGATAATAGCGGCAACGACACCGGCAGCAGCTGCGGTAAGAGCGCCGACTGCAACAAATCCCCAGTATTTATTAATTTTAGCCATGATAATCATAAACTCCTTTCTGATATTCTCCTATTTCTGCGAATATGAAACAGATTAGTGATTGGTTATTCATATTTTAATACGTTTTGCATAAAAAGAAAAGCAAAACTTTTTCTGAAAGCAGTTGCATAGCAAAAAGATACAAGGTATACTATGACACGAAAGAAGAGGGGCGCTGATAAAAACATTTTACAGAATAACGGCGTTCGAACAGTAACAGAAGAGGTTTATATATGAGAAGAATTATCTTAGCATCTGCTTCACCCAGACGAAGAGAACTGCTGGAGAGAGCAGGCGTGAAATTTGAAGTGATACCCGCATCAGGAGACGAGAATCGGACTTCTGATGACCCGAAAGAGGCAGTTGCGCAGCTGGCAAGAGATAAGGCGGTTTCTGTTAAAGCGACAGTAGAGGATGCCGAAGAGGGAACTGTAATTATCGGTTCTGATACAGTGGTAGTGTTTCAGAATATGATTCTTGGAAAACCACACGATCAGGAAGACGCAGCAGATACTCTGAAGAAACTGCAGGGGAACACCCATCAGGTATACACTGGCGTTTCTGTATTGGAGAAAAAGAATGGGCAATGGCAGGAACATGCCTTTTATGAGAGTACAGATGTGACATTTTATCCGGTTTCAGATGAAGAAATCAGAGAATATGTTGCGACAGGAGAGCCTATGGATAAAGCGGGAAGTTACGGAATTCAGGGGTTTTTCGGAATATATGTAAAAGGAATTAATGGAGACTACAATAATGTGGTAGGGCTTCCGGCCGCCAGATTATTTTATGAAATGAAGAAATCAGGAATTGACTTGAGAGGATGACAAAAGATGATTAAGGCATGTATATTTGATTTGGATGGAACGTTAGCTGATACACTGGAATCCATGGCATATGTCACAAACGTTATCATGGAAAAATTTGGTTTAAAGACACTTCCGGTGGATAATTTCAGATATTACAGCGGAGAAGGTGCAAGCATGCTGATCCGCCGTGCACTTAAAGATGCCGGGGACCCGGAGCTTACTCATTATGAGGAAGGAGAGAGACTTTACAGAGAAATGTTTGCAGCAGATCCGATGTATAAAGTAGTTCCTTATAAGGGAATGCCGGAGACATTGAAAGAGCTGAAGAAACATGGAATGAAGCTGGCAGTCTGCTCCAACAAACCGCATCCGGCAGCTGTAAAAGTTATCGCGCAGCTTTTCGGAGAAGAGTTTGACATGGTGGTCGGACAGAGTGATGCAATCCGCAGAAAACCTGCTCCGGACGGTCCTCTGATGGTTGCTGGGAAATTTGGTGTAAAACCAGAAGAGTGCATGTATGTAGGAGATACCAGCACAGATATGAAAACAGGAAAAGCAGCAGGAATGTTCACAGTTGGTGCATTATGGGGATTCCGTGACCGTGAGGAACTCAACGAAAATGGCGCAGATATAGTTGCCGAAGCACCGACTGACTTAGTAAAGATTTGCGAGGAACATGGAAATGATTAAGTTAGTTGCCAGTGACCTGGATGGAACTTTGCTCTTAAATAAAGCACAATCTTTGCCGGAAGAGATATTTCCACTGATCAGACAGTTACAGGAAATGGGAATCATATTTGTTGCAGCCAGTGGCAGACAGTACCCGAATATGAGAAAATTGTTTGCACCTGTTGCGTCAGAGATTTCTTATATTTCCGAAAATGGTGCTTTGGCAGTAGATCATGGGGAAGTGCTGTATCAGGATTCTTTTGACAGGGAACTTGCAAATGAGATCATTTCTGCAATCATGGAAAAGAAAGATGCAGAGTTTACCTGTTCAGCAAAGGATTACCATTATCTGATGCCGAAGACAAAGAAATTTCATGATCATATGTTATATGAAGTAAAAAATGAGTGCAGATTTGTAAAAAGTCTGGATGAAATGACAGATCCGATTATGAAGCTGGCTGTATTTGAGCCGGGTGGTCTTACCGAAGAGTCCGTAAAATACTGGACCGGAAGATTTGGAAAAGACTGTGTGGTTGTTACGTCGGGAAATGAATGGATTGATTTTATTCCTTTTGGTACTAATAAGGCAAAGGGAATTATAGAATATCAGAAGAGATATCATATTTCGCCGGAAGAATGTCTGACATTCGGAGACGAATATAATGATATAGAGATGCTTAAGGCAGTAAAATATGGCTTTGCCATGGCGCATTCCAAGGAGGGGGTACGGGCAGCAGCGTCCTATGTGACAGAACGGGTTGAACCGATCCTTGAGAAGCTGATTTTGGCAAAGGGAGAAATTGAGGAGGTAATTTAAAATGTTTACAGAAGAATGTATCAATACTTTTCTGGAAAATCAGGAGCAGCTTTTTCCACAGCCGGTGGCAGAATCTTATGAGGCAGCAGAAGCTTTTCTTGAGGACTGCATGGCACAGGTAGTAGATTCTATCGAAGAGGTCAGAGAGTATCTGGAAGAGATCGGAGCTGATGTGGATGGAATGTCAGATGAAGAGTTGGAAGAAGCAAGCGAAGTTTTTGCACTGCCAGATGGAAAATATCTGATCGTAGAGGGATAAAACAACAGTATCTGTCTTGGAAATGATGATATGAACGTTAACTATTGTTGGTAAATGGTGCAGGATAAGTACCCATAGGTGTAAAAGGTAATTTAGAGCTGCTGTAATGAAGTTTACAGTGGCTCTTTTTGATATTATAGGAAGAAAAATACAGATTACATTTTCTTAAAATACAGTGTTATAATGGCTTTATGCAGAGAATGAAGGAGATGTCATTGCCACTCATTGTAAATATCCTGCGAAATATATTGAGGAGATGCAATGAACAGTAATGAAATCACAATTCTATTATAAATGAAAAGGAGGACTACAGATGGAGAGAAGGAGATTTCTTGCAATCGTGATGACTGTGATGATGGTTATTTCATTGATTCCATCCATGGTTTTTGCGGCAGCTCCGTCAGGAGAGCTTGGTGGCAAGCTTAAGGTTAAAGGGCTTGCAGCAGTAGGGGCAACTGTGAGCGCGGATTACTCAAAGGTCACACCGGAGGGAGTGACAGATGAAGATTTTACTTTTTCCTGGTCAAGACAGACAGGAGAGAAGGAATTAACACAGATAGGGACTGAGAAAACGTATACGATTACTCAGGAGGATCTGGGATATAAACTGGAACTTGATATCACACCGATAGACGGAAGTGGTCTTACAGGAACGCTGACAGCCAAAACATTAGAAGTAGCGGCTACAGAGGACGAGGCGAAAGCCCTTACAGAGCAGAATCCGGATGAAACGGAGAACAATCAGGATTCTGAGAATCAGACTACTGATGAAACACAGACAGATGAGAATCAGAATGTAGAAAATTCACAGAATGATGAAGTGCAGGAAACAGAAGGCCAGCTGGATGAAACACAGACTGCCTACGATAATGAGAGTGCACAGCAGACGGATGATTCACAGGAAAATGCGTCTGATCAGACATATAACGAGACAGACAGCACAGAGGGAACTGATGATTCTCAGATGAAAATCTACACAGAAGAACAGCTTCAGGTAGATGAAAATGGAAATGTGCAGACTGACAAAACAGATGAAAACGCAGAAGACACTGCGGGAAAAGACAGCAAAGAAGCTTATGAGGCTGTTGCATCTGTAGAAGACAGTGAAGATCCGGTTTGTGATTTTGGAACAGCACAGAGTGATCTCGGAGATGTTGAGGCACAGTATGTGCAGATCACAAATATAGGAAGTGAAACCTTAAATTTTCAGGAAATCAGTCCGGAACATTTTATGGTTGCTGATATTACAGAACCGTTGGCAGCAGGTGAATCTGTGAATGTATGGGTACAGCCAAGAGAAGGACTGGAAGCCGGAGATTATGATGATGTGATCACTTACGAGACAGAAGAGGGAACAGAGGTATCCTTTGAAGCAAAGATTACGATTGAGGGTGAATCATCTGACGCAGATGACGAGGATTTGGAACCGGTAGAAGATCCAAAAGAAGAACCGGCTGAAACACCGGATGATTCAAAGACATCAGATGATAATACAGACGCATCTCTTGAAGCACAGTCTTTGGATATAAATACCGGGACATTGAATTTCAGTGACGTTGAGGAAAATTATACACAGGCAAATGAGACTTTGTCTGTAACAGTAACAAACACAGGCGACAGTACTGTTACACTGAGAATACCACAGTCAGAATACTTTAATGTACTGAATGAGGATGGAAGCGAAGCTGCATCAGGAACACAGCTTGCAAAAGGGGAATCCATTATGTTCATGGTACAGCCAAAGACAGGGCTGACTAAGGGAGATTACAGTGATACTCTGGTATTTGGAAGCAATGAAGAATCAGAAGTAACCGCACAGGTGACTGCTGAAATTTCAGTAAAAGAAGCACAACAGCAGATTACAGAGATTCAGGCAGATCCGGCCTCTGTTAATTATGATGATCTGAAAGAGGGGTATGATACTCCTGATTCAACAACAGTTACACTTACAAATACAGGAAATACAACTGTTTCACTGGTACAGCCGGTGGGAGAATATTTTAATATCGGAGAACTTTCTGCATCAGAACTGAATCTGGGAGATACCGCTGAATTTACAGTAACTCCGGTAACAGGACTGACAGCCGGAGACTATATGGACAGTATCCAGATTATGCAGACAAACGCTGATGGACAGGAAGAAGTGCTGACAACAGTAAATGCTTCGATTACTGTTTCTGAAGTGGAAAAAATTTACAAATTATCTGTTAATCCGACAGAACTGGATTTTGGAAAGACAAAAGCCGGATACGGCGAAGCACCGGAAGCACAGAAAGTTACTGTGACAAATGAAGGAAATACAAATGTTACTTTAAATACACCTTCAGCTAAGAACTTTAAAATTGGTAAATTTTCTGCTACAGAACTTGCACCGGGCGAGAGCGCGACATTTAAGATTCGTCCAAAAGAAGGTTTGAAGGCTGGTTCTTATACAGAAGCTATCGCCGTTAATACTGATCAGAACGTCAGTGCAAAGGTAAATGTCAAATTTACAGTTAAGACTGTTCGCAAAGCGAAGATTGCAGATCCGGCAGATAATAAGATCACAGGAATCAGTTCTGAGGGATATACAACGCAGTCCAAGATTACTTTCACTGCAGTTGGTGCAGGTATGGATAACGAGAGTCCTGGAAAAGGAGATGTCCGCTATGTACCATATAACTGGAAAGTAATCAACACAAACAGCTGGAGCAGTGCACCGTATACGGCAGCATTTGGAATTACAAAAGCAGGAACTTATACACTGACTGTTGTATTTGACCGCCAGATGTATAATGGAAAAGAGTGGGAAAATACAGGAGAGCAGGATACCAAACAGGTAAACTTCAATATTACTCAGGCACAGATAGTAACGGCAACTCCAACTCCACAGCCAAACGGAGCAACCGCAAAATCTGCTGTAAAGACAGGAGATACAACGAATATCGCGCCGTTTGTGATCATTCTGGTGATTGCGGCAGGATGTATCGCAGGTGTTGTGGTTTATAAAAAGAAGAAAAAATAAATACAAAACAAACTGTTAGCACTCATTTTAAATGAGTGCTAATTTTTTCTTGACTTTTGGATTAAATGGTATTACTATATCTCTCAGAGAAGCAACTACAGATAAAAAGTTGCAGTAAATACAAAAAAAGGAGTGTGGACAGCATGGCTGTAAAACATGGAAGTTTATCAATCAACAGTGAAAATATTTTCCCGATTATTAAGAAATGGTTATATTCCGATCATGATATTTTTGTAAGAGAGCTGGTATCCAACGGATGTGATGCGATTACAAAACTGAAAAAACTGGAAGTAATGGGAGAATATAATTTCCCGGAAGGATATAAACCGGAAATTCAGGTAATTGTTAACCCTGATGAAAAGACGCTGAAATTTATCGATAATGGTATCGGTATGACTGCTGAAGAAGTTGAGAAATACATTACTCAGATTGCTTTTTCAGGTGCAACCCAGTTCCTTGAGAAATACAAAGATAAAACAACAGATGACCAGATGATCGGTCATTTCGGACTTGGTTTCTATTCTGCATTTATGGTAGCAGATGAAGTACACATCGATACACTTTCCTATACAGAAGGTGCACAGCCTGTACATTGGTCCTGTGATGGCGGTACAGAGTATGATATTCAGGAAGGCAACAAGAATACAATCGGTACAGAGATTACATTATTCCTGAATGAAGATTGTCTGGAATTTGCAAACGAATATCGTATGCGTGAGATTCTGGAGAAATATTGTTCCTTTATGCCGGTTCACATTTATCTTTCCAAGGCAAACGCACCGCAGGAATATGAGACGATCGATGAAGCTGAATTAAGAGATGATGATGTAGTTGTTGAACATATTCATGAAGAAGCTAAGACAGAAGAGAAAGAAAACGAGAATGGTGAGAAGGAAGTTGTTGAAGTTTCCCCTGCAAAGGATAAAGTAAAGATCAACAAACGTCCGGTTTCCATCAGTGATATCAATCCTCTCTGGATGAAACATCCGAATGAATGTACAGATGATGATTATAAGGAATTCTACCGTAAAGTATTTATGGATTACAAAGAGCCGTTATTCTGGATTCATCTGAATATGGATTATCCGTTTAACTTAAAAGGTATCCTGTACTTCCCGAAGATCAATACAGAGTATGATTCTATCGAAGGAACAATCAAACTGTATAATAACCAGGTATTTATCGCAGATAATATCAAAGAGGTAATTCCGGAATTCCTTCTTCTGCTGAAAGGTGTAATTGACTGCCCGGATCTGCCGCTGAACGTATCCAGAAGTGCACTGCAGAATGATGGATTTGTACAGAAGATTTCCGAGTATATTTCCAAGAAGGTAGCAGATAAACTGACAGGAATGTGCAAAACAGACCGTGAATCCTATGAAAAATACTGGGATGACATCAGCCCATTCATTAAATATGGCTGCATCAAGGATACTAAATTTGCAGAGAAAATAGGAGATTATGTACTCTTCAAGAATCTTGACGGCAAATATCTGACACTGAAAGATTGCATTGAAGAGAACAAGAAAGAAACAGAAGAACCGGAAAATCAGGCAGAAGAGAAGAAAGAAGATACTGCATCTGAAGAAAATAAAGATGCACAGGAGAAAGAGCCTGAGAAGACCGTAATCTTCTATGTAACTGATGAGGTTCAGCAGAGCCAGTATATTAATATGTTCAAAGAGGCAGGAAAGGATGCTGTTATCCTGAAACACAACATTGACAGTGCATTTATTTCCAGTCTGGAACAGAAACATCAGGATGTACAGTTCAAGAGAATCGACGCTGACCTTACAGAGGAAATGAAGGGTGAAGGCACAGCAGATGAAGAAACTGTAAAAGCACTGACAGAACTTTTCCGTAAGAATCTTCACAAGGATAAACTGGAAGTACATGTAGAGAATCTGAAGAATGAAAATGTATCTGCAATGATGACTCTTTCTGAAGAAAGCCGCCGTATGCAGGATATGATGAAAATGTACAATATGTACGGAATGGATCCGAATATGTTTGGCGGACATGAAACATTGGTTCTGAATGCAAATCATCCGCTGGTTAAATATCTGGCAGAGAATAAGGAATCTGATAAAGCACCTGTAATCTGCGAGCAGCTGTACGACCTTGCAATGATGAGCCATAAACAGCTCTCACCTGAGGAAATGACAAAATTTGTTCAGAGAAGCAATGAGATTCTGCTGATGATAACAAAATAATCCGTCAGATAGTGAGTTAAGCGCCCATAACGAACAACAAGCTTATTGTTCTTCGTAATTGAAGCAGAAAACTTGCCTGATTCGGTTAAGATACGAGGTAAGGTGGATAGAATCTGCTTTGCCTCGTTTTTGCTCCAATTACAGTGAAAGTATGCTGTTTTAACCAAATCAAGTAAGTCCCCTGCTTCAATTGCGAAGAGCAATAAGCAGTGGGTGGGGACTTGCTTGTATCAGAAGGGGTACAAGCCCCTTCTGATAAACTGCGAAGCAGTTATTTGGTTATGAGCAAGTAGCGAAAGCGGATTGCGAATATCCGATTGACT
>SKEL01001264.1_pt1 | contig 22923 bp, 19 predicted proteins | sample 4826741 | NCBI WGS metagenome assembly SKEL01 (sample SAMN11008810, study PRJNA524170) | human gut metagenome | biome: Human fecal sample; material: Feces; isolation source: fecal sample from pouch patient p33 | host: Homo sapiens | place: Israel: Tel-Aviv | collected 2016-03-22
TTCTGCGCTAACGCATTCCTGTCCGTTTGTGTGTCTTACTTAAAAGACTTTACTGTTTTTATAGGTTGTAGTTTATACTACGCTAAAAATTTCACTCGCCTGACCACTTTCGTGATCCGGCTTTTTAAGAAATCTTCAGGGTTGGTTATACTGTTCAATTATCAAGGTTCTTTGCATAGTCTCACTATCTTGGAGACCAACGGAGAAGAAGGGATTTGAACCCTTGCGCCGCTACTAACGACCTACTCCCTTTCCAGGGGAGCCCCTTCAACCTCTTGGGTACTTCTCCAAGCATAAGTTGATTCTCAAAAATCTGATATTTAATTGTAAATATCAACGGAGAAGGTGGGATTCGAACCCACGGTCCCTTTCGGAATCACCGGTTTTCAAGACCGGCTCCTTAAACCACTCGGACACCTCTCCAAAGCAGTTAAGTGACTCGTTTATTATAACTCATCGTCTTGCTTTTGTCAAGCACTTTTTTAACTTTTTTCAGATCTTTTTTGAAGATTTGAGGTTTGTTAAAGCCGTGACTTGGAAGTTTTTGTCGTTTCAAGCGACTTCTATATACTATCACGGCTTTTCCAAAATGTCAACACCTTTTTTCGATTTTTTTCAAGTTTTTTTATTGTTGCTTTATTTCCATCTTTTGATACTATTACAGTTCACGCGTCCTAGCAGATAAAATTCCATGCGCCGCTGTCATATCCTCTGGCGTAGTCAGCTTGATATTCTCATAGCTGCCCTCTGACAGATAGACCTTCTGATTAGTAAATGTTTCCACTACCATGGCATCATCTGTAATGGAGCCAGCTGCTTTTATGCCTTTTGTTTCTATTATATGGTTAAGATGATCATAGGCCTCACAGATAATATCATGCTTAAATGTCTGTGGTGTCTGAATAATGCGAAGTGTACTTCTGTCAGGTGTTGACAGTACCATTCCATTTTGATCTGCCACCTTCACCGTATCTTTTAACGGCACTGCTGCAACACCACTTCCATGTATTCTTGCTGAAGCAATTGATCTTTCAATAACTTCCATATCAACACATGCACGTGCTGCATCATGTATCATAATTAAATCGCAGTCTGAGGCTGCCCTTACTCCTTCCATAGATGAAAGGAAACGTTCGCTTTTTCCCGCGATCACAATAACCTCTGCGCAAAGTTCTTCCTTTTCCAGAAGATTCTGGCAATACTCGACTGCATCTGGTGAAGTCACAAGTACAATTTTATCAGCTATCTTGTCAAACAGACGCACACTATGCAAAAATACCGGAATGCCCATTAAATCAAGAAACTGCTTGGCAACTGGCGTATTCATACGTCTTCCGCTTCCTGCTGCCAAAATTACAGCAGCTTTTTTCTCCTTATGCTCCTGTTTTCCCACATCATTCATTTTATCGTTCTCCCAACTTTAAGGACGCTGCTGCATTTAAATCCCAGCCGCTTCTTCTTCCTTTTTTATATTCGTAGTAGCCTGCTGCACCAATCATTGCTGCATTATCTGTGCAAAAAATAGGGGACGGATAATACAGAGTAATTCCATTCTTTTCGCATGCCTCCTTTAAGCTTGCTCGAAGTGCAGAGTTTGATGCAACACCTCCTGCAAGAGCTAACTTACGAAAACCATGTTCCTTAGTTCCTCGAATAGCATGCTCTACTAATACCTGCACAACTGCCTTTTGAAAGGATGCTGCCAGATCATTTGGATTAACCTCTTCGCCTGTCATCTTCGCATGATTTAAATAATTAAGCACAGCTGATTTTAAACCACTGAAGCTAAAGTCATACGGATTATCAGACATCTTCGCCTTTGGAAATGTAATGGCATCCGGATTTCCAAGCTTTGCTGCCTTGTCGATCTTTGGACCTCCCGGATAGCCAAGACCGATGCTTCTGGCCACCTTATCGAAAGCTTCACCTGCTGCATCATCTCTTGTGCGTCCAATGATATTAAATTTATCATAATCTTCAACTACAACAAGATGTGTATGACCACCTGAAACGATCAGACACATAAATGGCGGCTCTAAATCCTGGTTTTCAATGTAATTGGCTGCAATATGACCCTCAATATGATGAACACCAACAAGCGGCTTTCCTGCTGCATATGCAATCGCCTTTGCCTCTGCCGTTCCAACAAGAAGTGCTCCAACAAGACCTGGTCCATAGGTAACAGCAACTGCGTCGATGTCCTCTAATGTCACAGATGCCTGTTTCAATGCTTCCTTTACCACCTGATTAATACGCTCGAGATGCTTTCTTGAGGCAATTTCTGGAACAACACCGCCATAAAGAGTATGAATATCAATCTGTGTAGAGATTACATTTGACAATACCTTACGTCCATTTTCTACTACTGCAGCAGCGGTCTCGTCACAGCTGCTCTCAATTGCAAGTATTTTTATATTCTTTTCTTCCATCTTACTTCGTACCTTCTTCCTGCTCAAAATCCAGTGAAATACTTCTTCCGTCCTTTGCTGCAATTGTTCTTGAAAAGATCTTTCTCGTCTCCTCAATGTACTCCTCCGGATGTGCAAGCGACGGACTATAATGAGTCAGCCACATTTCCTTAGGCTGTGCCTCTTTTGCAAGTGACGCCGCCTCACTAAATGTCATATGCTTGTATTCCTTTGCCTTGGCAAGCTTATCTGGCTCTCCATACATGCCCTCACATATAAAAAGATCAGCATCCTTTGCCTGCTCAGCAATAATTGGAAGCGGTCTGGTATCTGTTACATACGTAACTTTGATTCCTTTTCTTTTTTCGCCCATAACCATATCAGGCGTATAAACCTTATCGCCATCTGTCATTGTCTCTCCCTTTTGCAAATGACTCCAGAAGGTAAGCGGAATGCCAAGCTCTTTTGCCTTTTCAGCATGAAAACGGCCTGCACGCGGAATCTGAATCGTGTAACCGTAGCAGGTTACATTGTGCTGAACGCGAAAGGCATGAATATGATAGCCCTTCACCTCGAAATCCTGCTCGTTTTGCGTAATCTCTTTAAATATAATAGGAAATGGCAGCTCTGGCGCAATAACGCGAAGCGCATTCACCACGCGCTCAAGGCCTTTTGGTCCAATAAGTGTAAGCGGCTCTGTACGGTCTGCATTTCCCATTGTCAAAAGGAGCCCCGGGAGGCCGCTTATATGATCTCCATGGTAATGTGTAAAACAGATCACATCGATTGGATTACAGCTCCAGCCTTTTTCTCTCACTGCGATCTGTGTTCCCTCTCCACAGTCAATCATTAATGTGCTTCCGTTAAATCTTGTCATTAACGACGTCAGCCAACGATAAGGAAGGGGCATCATACCGCCTGTTCCCAATAAACATAAATCTAACATCTGTCCTCTCATTCCAAATGAACGCCCGCCCAAAGCGCACTTTTATAAGGTTATAAATATTCCCGTGTTTTTTTCTGATACACAGGCAGGCGAAACCTTTTTGTAAGCTCATGGGTACAGTTCTCACACAAGTCAAATGCAATTTCCTCGCCATCGCGCTCTGAAAAATAGCCCCATGCTTTATCCACATGAATATAATCCTCTAGCACAATGCCATTTTCAACTGGAAGCGGCCGTCTGCAGCAATTGCACACGACCTGAAGAATTCTGTCCCTATTATTTTCTTTTACTGTTATTCTCATTGCTTTCCTCCCTGATTCATTGATTCATTTTGCATGTATATTTTAATAAATTTCGGGAAGAATAACAATGGAAATGCCTGTCACTGCTGGAAGTATTTCCACATAATTAAGGCATCTTCCTTTGGTTTGCTGTAAAATCCTTTGCGAATACCAGATTTTTCATAACCATTTTTTTCATATAATGCAATTGCTGCATTATTTGACACACGCACCTCGAGCGTAATTCCATATAAATTCTTTTCCTGTGCAAATGCATCAAGCGCTTTCATCAGCTGATTGGCTGCGCCGCACCGTCTGTATGATGAAAATACAGCGACATTTGTGATAGAAAGCTCATCTGCTGCCAGATATGCACCGACGTATCCTGCAATTTCTTCTGTATCTTTTTCATCTGCCATGCAAGACGGCTTCGATACCACTGCGACAAAAAATACATAATTTGCTTCTGCAAGACTTTCTGCCAACGCATTTTCTGACCATGCCTCTGCAAAACATTCTTTCTCAAGCTGTGCTACAGCCAGAAGATCTGCTTTGCACATACGGCGCACTGACAATTTTACGGCATCACTGCCGTTTTTCGTCAGCAAATCTTTGCCTGCGTTCCGCTCTCTCCCGGACGCAGAGAACCTTTTGTGTAAATGCCAGCCTCTCGTTCCTGCTCTGCCTGTGATTTTTTAAGGTAGATCGGACGGTGATCATCTGCATTGATTTCCTTTCCTTCACGCCATTTCTTAGCGCCAAGCTCTGCTACTGCTGCAGCGCGCGGCATGCTGCAGACTGCTGGTGCCATTTTGCTTTTTGATACATTTTCCTTTAACCATGCACCATGCACATGCATGCCGTCTCCTGTAAATAACACATTCTCATCGTCTGACTTTAATTCTTTTAAGTTCTGTGCAAGCTCTTCCACTAATAAAAGCTTTGGTTCCATCACGCATACCATATTCAATTCTTCATCAAAACGATACAGCGCTGTGTATACCTGTCTTCGTCTCGCATCGATCATCGGGCAGATCAAACCATTATATGGGCCGCATCCAAACGCCATAGCTTCAAGCGTAGACACCTCAACAAGCGGCTTATCAAGCGCCAGACATAATCCCTTCGCTGTTGCACTGCCGATTCTAAGTCCTGTAAATGAACCAGGACCTGCTGAAATAGCTATTGCATCAAGCTCCTTTAAATTGGTTTCTGTCATCTTTACAACCTCATCGATCATAGGAAGCAATGTCTGCGAGTGTGTCTTTTTAAATGAAACTGAATACTCTGCCAGCACAACATCATCCTTTATAATTGCTGCACCTGCTGTCAAAGATGAGCTTTCTATTGCTAATATCTGCATACTGTTACCTTATTGCCTTTCTTTTCACTTACCGCGCACTGTTATTTTTCGATAATCGAATCCCTTGTCCAGATCTTTCTCAATCGTGATCCACACAGCTTCTGGCGGAATAATCTCTTCTACAAGTGATGCCCACTCAACAAGACACACACCCTGTCCATAAAAATATTCCTCGTAGCCAATTTCTTCCATCTCTTCCGGCTCTTCGATTCGATATACATCAAAATGATACAATGGCAGACGTCCTTCTTCATATTCACATACGATTGTAAAAGTTGGACTGTTTACTGCCTCTTTTATGCCAAGACCTGCGGCAAAGCCCTGGGAAAAAACAGTTTTTCCTGTTCCTAAATCACCGTCAAGACAATAAATGTCACCGGCTTTTGCCTCTTTTGCAAGGCGCATTCCCACCTCAAAGGTTTCCTCTGCACCATTTGTCTCATAATTTTTTTCTGGTATTGCCATTGATTCCTCCAAATATTGTTTCATTTTTATCAGAGTAAAATGTCGTAGAATAAAAACAAATATCCGCAGCCTTGCGACTGCGGATACACACAAACTGCAATTTACACTTACTGCAAACACAGCTTATTTTGTGCATCGTATTGATTTTACAACGAATGCACAAGAAAAACAACTCTATTTTTATACCTGATGCAGAATACGGCTGATTGGCTTGTAGATCAGCATAACGATAACTGATACCAGTGCACCCTTTAACAGATTTAATGGTGCTACACATAAGGCAACAAATGTCAAAATGTTAAACTCTTCAAAACCAGAAAAGATTGCATGACCCATCTCTAAAATGCTTTCAAGCGGCATTCCGTACAGCTTGGAGAATGCCGGAAGCAGATAAAATGCGTTGAATAAACTTCCAAATATTGCAATAATGATTGTTCCTGCCACACAGCCTATTATTGCTGTTTTCTTTGTCTTATGTTTGAAATAAAGGATTGCTGCCGGAATAATGAAGCTGCAGCCAATCACAAAGTTTGCATAATCACCGACAAATGCTGTTGTTGTACCTCTAAAAAGCACCTTTAATACGTTTTTAAGCAACTCTGATGCTACACCTGCCACCGGTCCCATTGCAAAGGAGCAGATTAAAACTGGCACCTCTGAAAAATCAAGCTTGTAGAATGGCGGTGCAAATGGTACTGGAAAATCAAAGATCTGCAGAATAAATGCAAGCGCTGACATCATACCTATAGTGACAATTTTTTTCGTGCGCATTTGCTGCGATGAAGTCACGCCTGCCCACATTTCTCCAAGCTTTGCCACTGCAAAAAGAACTGCTGCCGTGATCGCAATGACAACAATAAAGCCGACATTTTCAGTTACTGTCTTCCATAAGTTTTCCATTTCTCTTTCCTCTTTTCTGCGCATTTATGCGCGTAATATTGAAAATTGAAAGTGGACGTCTTTGATTAAATTGTGAAATAAGAATCTGGTGCACCATTTTAAAAAAAGCCCCCTGAATCGACAGGGGGCCTATAAAACGATACACTCTTTCTTTTCCCATCCAGACTTTGGACACAGCTTTTGCTAATAATGCTGCATCACTTTACTGTTGGTTTCGGAGTTGTGAAGAATTGTTCATCACTATCTTTGCACTCACCGAATCAGCCGCAAAAATGCGGGTCGCGGACTTTACCGCCAGTGGGGATTTACACCCCGCCCCAAAGAATATTCCATTTTCCGACAGATATTTTAACACAGCAGAGTGATAATTGCAAGCGTTTTTTATTTTGTTTTCATAGTAAGGGCAATTCGTTTTTTCTTTAAATCTACGCTAAGCACTCTGACGTTTACAATATCTCCTACGCTTACAACCTCTGACGGATGCTTAACGTAGCGGTTACAAAGCTGTGAGAGATGGACTAGTCCGTCTTCATGCACACCTATATCAACAAATGCTCCAAAATCAACAACATTTCTAACTGTTCCCTTTAATTCCATATCTGGCTTTAAGTCTTCCATGGACAGGACATCACTTCTAAGGATTGGCTTTGGCATTTCATCACGCGGATCTCTTGATGGCTTTTCTAATTCTTTTACAATATCAGCAAGTGTAAGTTCACCAATTCCAAGCTGCTTTGCAAGCTTGGCTGTCTGAAGTTTCTTTGCAATGCCTGCAGCCTTTCCCTCTAAAATATCCTGCGGCTTTAGTTCACATGATGCTAAAACTGCACGTGCTGCCTCGTAACTTTCCGGGTGAACGGCTGTGGCATCAAGCGGCTCATCTCCACCGCGAATACGAAGAAAACCTGCACACTGCTCATATGCCTTTGGTCCAAGCTTTGCAACCTTTAACAACTGTTTTCTATTTGTAAACTGACCATTTTCCTCGCGGTAAGTAACGATATTTTTTGCAATTGTTTTCGTGATGCCTGACACATATTCGAGAAGCGCTGCTGAAGCTGTATTTAAATCCACGCCTACCTGATTTACACAGTCTTCTACTGTTCCATGAAGCATCTCATCGAGCTTTTTCTGATTCATATCATGCTGATACTGGCCGACACCGATAGCCTTTGGATCAATCTTGACAAGCTCTGCAAGCGGGTCCTGCACACGTCTGGCGATAGAAACAGCACTTCTCTGGCCAACATCAAAGTTTGGAAACTCCTCTGTTGCCTGTTTGCTTGCAGAATATACTGAAGCACCAGCCTCGTTTGTGATGACATAGCGCACAGGCGCATTGATTTCCTTAATCAAATCTGCAATGATTTGCTCAGACTCTCGCGATGCTGTTCCGTTTCCAACTGAAATCAATGTAATATGGTACTTTGCAATAAGTGCTTTTAAGATATCTTTTGATTCTTTTACTTTATTATGCGGTGCTGTCGGATAAATGACCTTTGTGTCAATTACCTTTCCAAATGGATCAATTACAGCAAGCTTACAGCCTGTACGAAAGGCCGGATCCCAGCCAAGAACAGTCTGACCTGCAATTGGCGGCTGCATCAGAAGCTGCTTTAGATTCTGTCCGAACACCTTCATTGCGCCCTCTTCTGCTGTCTCTGTCAGATTAGTGCGAAGCTCACGCTCTATTGCCGGAGCGATCAGACGCTTATATGCATCCTCTGTAGCCTCACGAAGAATAGCTGCACAAGTTTCGTTCTTTCCCTTTGTCATTACATTATATAACCAGGAAAGAATCTCTTCCTGCGGTGCCTCAATTTTAACACTCAGCACCTTTTGATTTTCTCCGCGGTTTACAGCAAGCACCTGATGACCATTGATCTTTGTAAGCTGTGCCTGAAACTCATAATATGTTTCAAATACAGACTCTGTACCTTCTTCGCGAACTGTGGAGGTGAGCATACCTTTTTCCCATGTCATTTTACGAATCTGGGCACGAAATGAAGCATCATCTGAAATGTGCTCAGCTAAAATATCCATGGCACCTAAAATTGCATCTTCTGTGCTTTCCACACCTTTTTCCGGTGATACAAAAGCTTTTGCCAGCTCTTCTTTTGTTCCTTTTGCCTGTCCTAATAATATTTCATTTGCAAGCGGCTCTAAGCCTTTTTCTTTTGCAATTGTAGCTCTTGTACGGCGCTTTGGACGATATGGACGATAAAGATCTTCTATGACGGCTAATGTCTGTGCCTGCTCCATTTTCTTTTTCAGATCATCTGTAAGGACGCCAAGCTCTTCCATGGAAGCAAGAACACTTGACTTTTTCTCTTCGAGATTACGAAGATATGTCAGCCTTTCATCGAGATTTCTAAGTATCTCATCATTTAATGCACCGTGTGCTTCCTTGCGGTAGCGCGCAATAAAAGGGATGGTATTGCCCTCATCAATCAAATTTACAACTGCCTGAACCTGATCAGGGCGAATTTGCAGTTCTTCTGCTATCTTTTTAATAATATCCATTTTGATGCCTTTCTGCACCATATATACTGATGGTGCAAATATTGGTTGTGACTTTTATTTTTATGTGATATGATAACACTAATGTTTATCATACATTGCAGTAGAATATTTTGCAACCCAGAAGATACACAAATTCGAAAAGAAAGGATTTTATTTTTTATGGATGAAAATAAGAACTATAAGGATCCTCAGCGTGAAGGCGATGATAACGACACTTATGATCCGTATGAGGAATATGTAAAGGATAAGGTTCATGAGGAGCAAAAGGAGGAGTATGGTGATTCCTATGCGCGCTATACTGATCCGCAGATGGGTCCTGAGGATGATAGAGGCCGTTCCTACAAACCACATCACAGACGTGCTACTAATCTTGAGAAGATTGGCTTCGCAATGAGTATTGCTGCTTTGATCTGCTGTTGCTGTGCTAATATTTATTTGACGCTTGGTGTTTCTATCATGTCTCTTGCTGTTTTAATCTGTTCTCGCTTTTTTGCAAATGAGGATCATCACTTTCACCCTATTGCAATTACTGGAATTATTATCAGCAGCATCTCTATTGTGATTGTTGCTTTTATCCTCTTCTTCTATCTTGTGCTTTATCCACAGCTGTTAGAGGATCCAACTTACCGCGATATGCTCAAGCAGATGCAGGATCTTTTAAATAATAAGGCAAATTCAATGCTTCCTTCTGAGTCTGGCGCAGTAGCAGTACCAAATACAGTTCCGATGCCAACAGGCAATGGGGATACAATTTAAAATTTTAAAATGCGTCACGCAACAAAAGCCCTTAGGTGCAATGGTTTCGTCGACGGACCAAACTCAGCAGGTTCCTTTTATGTTCTTTATTATTATACATTACTTTGAAAGACCTGCTTCAAGTGTCCGTCTCGTGAAATCCATTCACCTTAGGGCTTGTATATTATTTTATCCGTAAATTGCAGCAAAAAAAAGACAGCTGGTTTTCACCAACTGCCTCACTTTTACTTTTATTTTTGCTCTTCTTCTTTATTATCCTGCGTGTCTACACTGTCTGTTTCTTCTTTAGGTTCTCTTGATGCAAACATCTCTCTTGAGAAGACCTGTGTATCTGCTGGCTGCTGATCTTGCTGGGTCATAACGATATGAACCTGCTCGCCTTCTTCTGCTTCCTGTGCCTCTAACTCACGTTTAGCCTCTGCGACTACAGAGTCGCCATTTGCCTCGTCTTCCTTCGGGATATACTTATCAAAAATTACTACCAAGAAGTATGACTGTAAAAATGCAATCAGACCATAGCTTAATAAGATCAATGGTGGAAAGAACAGACATCCCACGATAACAGCTATTGCAATAATAATCATTGCCAGGCTGCGGAAGATATGCTTTACACCGATGAACAGTGCATTTCTGAGTGTGAAGCGAATCTTATTGTAAAACTTTGCCTGAAGCGGATATACATAAACAAGTGTGATCAGATAAAGTAAGAAAATTCCAAGGAATACAATTCCAAGAATACGGCTGATCTGTGTACCCATCATAAAGTATGCATAAATATCATACAAGAAGAATACAAGAAGCAGTGTCATGATGATACCGATCACACTTCCCTGCTTGAAGTTTTCCTTGAAGGACTTAAAGAAGCTTCTTACTGTGTACGACTCCTCATCCCTCACAAGTTTCAGTGTTACATAATACACCGCAGTTGATGCTGGTCCAATCGTAATGATTGGGATACAGCAGACAGCCCACAAAAGTGTCAGGATAAACACATCTACGAGTTTTCCCATAAACCGCCAAATTGGATTGTCAAGATTAAACAAGCTTCCCATTATAAGTACCTCTATTCCTTTTTCACATATTGCGCTGCGATCACGCAGACGCTCCCGGACGGCTATATTTTTTATTTGCCGCTCATAGATTTTATTATATATGAGGATTCCTAAAAATGCAAACGAATGATGCAGATTTTATGATTATTTTATACTAATCATACTATTTTCATTTCCATATCGCAAAAACTGTGTTACACTAGTATCATACTTCTTATACCACAGAAAGGCATGGATTAAAATATGAGAATTGAAGCAGATGACCCAAGCAAAAAACAACCAAAAAAGGAGGAATTTAACCCGGTAAAAAATGAAAAACGCAGTTTTAAATCTGAAATTGCTAAAATGAAGTCAATGGGCTTTAAGGATGGATGGGAATATTTCTGGAGCTATTATAAGGTTCCAGTCTTTGTGATCATAGGTGTGATCGCCATTGTGATTAGTATCACCATGTCCGTAATCAGAAACAGCCGTCCATTTATCGTGCAGGTTCATGTTTATAACAACTACTTATCAGATAATGCTGATGTCGATTCCCTTGAAAAAGAATTTGCCGACTATGAAGGCATGAACCTAAAGGATTATCAGATTAACTTTAACCTGACTGAATATCTTGACTTTAACGGAACCGATGAAAGTTCTTACACTTCTATGATGAAGGTAATGGCAATGGCAGCCGCCCACGATCTTGATGTACTCGGCGGCAATACTGCGTTTGTCAATTATTATGGTGTCGGTGAGGAAGATAATACCTTATTTGCCGATCTCGAGGAAACACTTCCGCCAGCATTCTTCCAGTACTTAAAGGAACAGGATCGTATCCTTTACTTAAGCCGCACTGATGAAGCAGGCAAGGTTCTTGGCCAGTACGCAGCTGCAATAGACGTTAGTGATACTCGTATCGTAAATAAAAATTGTCTGTTAGGTACACCATGTTACCTTGGCATTGCTGTCAACACGTCAAGACTTCAGACTTCCATTGATTTTTTGGAGTGGATTTTTGATTATCAATAAATAAAAAATCCAATAGGCCGGATGAATATGCCGCCTATTGGATTTTTTTATTTTTTAATTGTACTGCTGTCATTTAATAGAATCGTGCCATATAAAAACAGCACGTCTGCATTTGCCATTTCAACTGATTCAAAATCAATTAATTCTCCCAGTTTTTTTTGCGCGATATAACGGAGATCTACAACCACTATACTGCTGTAGGAATCAATTAAAAGAGGAATCAGACTGCTGCCATAGGAATCACGAAAGACGATTAGATTTTTCTTTTCTGCTGCCTTAGGATTTTCAATCCTAAGAAGTGCTGATGGACCTGACAGGAAAAAATCATAAGGATCATAGCCTGTCAGCTTATCCTTGTCATAAACAGTGCCTGTCTTTTTCGTCTCATAATTATAAACCTGTGCCTGTGAAATGATTTCACTGTCTATATACATAATCTTATCAGGTGTTACTTGAAGTGCCGCCTGACCGCTGTATACACCATAAAAAGAATCTGCTGCCTGACAAATATCATAGTCATCTGATAAAGTATCAATTTTCATATTTCTTTTTATCTGGTTGGCTGTTTCTATCAGTGCTTCCTGACGCCAATGACTGTCTGTAAAATAGTATGCCTCAAGAGACAGCGTCTGTGTAAGATCAATAAACTTCGCATATGGCATCCCATTTTCAAAGTATTTAAAAAACTTATCATAATCCATCACCGGATACCCATTTTTCGCCGCAAGATAATATCCTTTATCTGGTACTATTGCTGCATAAATTTCATGGCTGCCATTTTTTAAATACTGTGTATAGACATGCTCAAATGCATTAACTGCATGCAACACAGAAGCCTCATTGATTTCGCTTTCTATTGATGCCGCGTAACCGTCTGCAACATAAATTCCATGAACATCTTTTTGCTGATACAAAGAAAACAGCGCTTTCGTTTTTAGCTTTCTAAATGTTTCACGAAATGGAAACTGATCCTGACTGTAACGCTCAAAGCCACTCATAAAGTTTCCCTTTCCCACACTGTCTTTTGTAAGCGCGGGAAGTTGTGCCAGACGTCTTCGCTCAGAGACAGATATCTGATTTGGCGTATGAAACCATGCTGCAAGGCAAAGTATTCCAAATGTAAGTCCTGTTATAAGCAATGTGACAATAGCCTGTTGTTTTTCTTTTTTTATCATAAACTCTCCCCAATGCTTAAAACCTAAAATATAAAAATGGATTATATGAACCGTCCACCAAAAAGGCAGTTGCCAGCAAAAATAGTCCTACAAGCACAATCGGCATCACCCAATTAAGAATACTTCCTGCCTTTGTTTTCATAAATCTATTAAATGCTGTTGCTGGCAGAGGTGTTGCTGCGATTGCTGCAAAAATAAGCAGCAGTCCGTAGCTTCTTAGATAATACACGCTTTGTACTGATATGACTGGCAATTTTCCTGCACCAAACAATCCGCCTATTCGCTGCATGGCCTGTGGTATTGTATCTGCTGAAAAAAGAATGAAACTAAGTAAAATAATAAAAAGCAAATACAAATGTGAAATAATAGACGGCATTCGTTCCAGCCATTTTCCCCATAAAAATCGCTCGCACAAAAGAAGCACTCCAAAACCTGCTCCCCATAAGACAAAGTTCCATGATGCGCCATGCCACAGTCCTGTAAGCATCCACACAGCTATGACATTTCGCACATAAAGTCCAGTCTTTACGCGACTTCCTCCAAGAGGAATGTAAACGTAATCGCGAAACCAGCTGCCAAGACTGATATGCCATCTGCGCCAGAACTCCTTCACGCTACGGCTAATCAGAGGATAATTAAAATTTTCTGGAAACTGAAAGCCAAAAATGCGGCCTAGTCCAATCGCCATATCACTGTAGCCTGAAAAATCAAAATAAATTTGAAGTACAAGCGCTGCTGCATACATCCACCAAGATAGTATGCTTGGCTGCGATGTTTTTAGACAGATATCTGTCAGTTCTCCCAGTACATTTGCAATCAGTACCTTCTTGCTTAATCCTATCAAAAATCGCTGTATGCCTGATGCAGCAAGTGTGACGCTATGCTTTCTTTCCTGCAGCTCTCTTTCAATATCCGTGTATCGCACAATCGGTCCCGCAATCAGCTGCGGAAACAGCGATACATATGTTCCAAATGAAATAATGTTTCTTTGGGCTTTAGTATCTCCTCTCCAGACATCTACCGTATAACTGATGATCTGAAATGTATAAAAACTTATTCCTATTGGAAGAGACAGCTTAGAAAGAGGCAGTGACACACCTGGCAGCTGATTCACATTTTCAATTAAAAAATCAGCATATTTAAATATAAGAAGAAATGACAGGCTGACTGCCACAGATATCCACATGAGGATGAGTCCGCTTTTTTTATTCTGTTTTTTTTCAATCATAAGTGCAAAAACAAAACCACTCACAATTGACACAATCATAAGCACAATATAGCGCGGCTCTCCCCATCCGTAAAAAATCAGGCTGAACACAAAAAGTACTGCATTTTTCAATTTCCGCGGTGCTGCAAAATAGCACACCAGCACCGCCGGAAGGAAATAATATAAAAATGGAAGTCCGGAAAATAACATTTTATTTTTTTATTTTTTATTTTGGCTGACAGGTATTGTCTGGATTACCACATACCTCTGTGAACGCAGCTACAGCATCGTCCATGCTGTAAAGCTCATGATCTGCCATAAAAAGCATAATAATATTATCCTTTGATACTACAGTCAGCTCATCTGCCTCTACACATACCCACTTGCGCGGATTAATTCCATCTGCCATTTTCTGTGCAATATCAGCTGCATCTGCCTTATCCTTAAGTCTAACAAGCACAAGTGAATATGCCTGTGAACCCATCATTGGCTCAGATACAATTGCTGCATCAAGCTTTTTCACATCATCCATCGTCAGACCTGTATAGGAAGACACTGCATACTCATCATCAAAATCAACAGTGTCAGTTTCCACATCAAAATCTGGTCCCTTGATTGCATACATCTTATCTAACAGCTCACTAAGCTCTGCATCTAACTGCAAAACGTTTTCATCAGTTGCTGCTGCCTCTGATTCACTCTCAGATAATGTCTCTTTTGTTTCTGTCTCTTTTTCTGTTTGATCCTCAGTCTGCGCTTCTGTCTTCTTTTCAGTTGCTTTCTCGGTTTCCTTCTCAGTTTTCTTTACGGTTTCCTTTTCAACTGCCACTGTGCCTGATGGCTTTGTTGACTCTGGCTTTTCATTTCTGCCGCATGCGCTCATAGAGAGTGCTGCCGCTGTCATTAAAATAATAAGTCCTGTTTTTCTCATGATTTTCTCCTTTCATAAAACAAACAGGGACAGGGAATGTGACTTTTAACGCCGCATTACCCTGCCCCCGATGGCATTTAAACTTCTATCTTATTGTTTTCTGCATTGCACAATTTTATACATGCAACGCATATTTCCAATTCATTACAGTTCAACTGTTACCTTGTCAAGCTCCCAGATCTCGTCAACATACTGCTGGATGGTACGGTCAGATGTGAACTTTCCGCTGCATGCGGTGTTCATCATAACGATGTGTGCCCATCTTGTCTGATCCTGATACAGCTCGTTAATCTTCATATGTGCCTCATGATAGGACATGAAATCCTTGAGGATGAAGTATGTGTCTGCGCGGTCGCTGCTGTAGGTATTAAGCAGTGAATTGTAGATATCGCGGAACAGCTCCGGATCCTGTGGTGAATAGAAGCCATTGATTAACTGCATAAGAACCTGACGAATCTCCTGATTCTCGTTGAAGATCTGCATTGGATCATAGCCGCCATTCTTCTCATAATTGATAACCTCATCTGCGGTCATACCAAAGATAACAGCGTTGTCCTTGCCAACTTCCTCAAGAATCTCTACGTTTGCACCGTCAAGTGTACCGCAGGTGATTGCACCATTTAACATAAACTTCATGTTACCAGTACCAGATGCCTCCTTAGATGCAGTAGAAATCTGCTCTGAAACATCAGCTGCTGCAAAGATGATCTCTGCATTTGATACACGATAGTTCTCAATGAAGACTACCTTGATCTTGCCGTTGATGGACTTATCATTGTTGATGACATCTGCTACAGAGTTGATCAGCTTAATGGTCAGCTTTGCACGGCGATAGCCTGCTGCTGCCTTTGCACCAAAGATGAAGGTATGTGGATAATACTCCATATCTGGATGGCTCTTTAACTCATTGTAAATGTACATAACATGCAGGATGTTTAAGAGCTGTCTCTTATACTCATGCAGACGCTTTACCTGTACATCAAAGATGGAACGCGGATCAACGTCGATTCCGTTGTGCTCCTTGATATACTTTGCAAGGCGAACCTTGTTCTGATACTTGATGTTCATGAACTCCTGCTGGCTCTTCGGATCATCTACAAACAGCTTAAGCTTTGAGATCTCCGGAAGGTTGGTAATCCATGCATCACTGATCTTATCAGTTACCCAGTTTGCAAGCAGTGGGTTTGCATGAAGCAGGAAACGTCTCTGTGTGATACCGTTTGTCTTGTTGTTAAACTTCTCTGGCATCATCTGGTAGAAGTCCTTTAACTCCTGCTTCTCCAGAATTTCTGTATGAAGCTTTGCTACACCGTTTACAGAATAGGAACCTACAATTGCCAGATGTGCCATGCGAACCTGACCGTCATAGATGATTGCCATTTTTGCGATCTTCTCATGGTTGCCCGGGTAGGTAGCTTCGATTTCCTCTACAAAGCGGCGGTTGATCTCCTCAACGATTCCGTAAATACGCGGAAGCAGACGTGAGAACAGCTCAATCGGCCACTTCTCAAGAGCCTCTGCCATGATGGTGTGGTTGGTGTAAGCACAGCACTTTGTTGTGATTTCCCATGCAGCCTCCCATGTCAGATTCTCCTCATCCATAAGGATACGCATAAGCTCTGCTACTGCCATAGACGGATGGGTATCATTCATCTGGAATGCAACCTTCTCGTACATCTTTGTAACATCGCCATTATGAGCCTTCTTATATTTATTTACAGCTGTCTGCAAGGAAGCTGAAATGAAGAAGTACTGCTGCTTTAAACGCAGCTCCTTTCCTGCATAGTGGTTATCGTTCGGGTAAAGTACCTCTACGATATTCTTTGCCAAGTTCTCCTGCTCAACTGCCTTCTGATAATCACCCTTATCAAAAGAATCCAAGTTAAAGGTATTGATTGGCTCTGCATCCCAAATACGAAGTGTATTTACAACGTTGTTTCCATAGCCTACAACTGGCAGATCATACGGTACAGCACGAACAGACTGATATCCTGCCTGTCCAAAATGCTCTCTTCCTGTCTCGTCCTTTGTTACTGTTACGTAGCCGCCAAACTTAACCTCACAAGCGTACTCAGCACGGCGAATTTCAAATGGATAACCATCTCTTAACCAGTCATCCGGAACTTCTCTCTGATAACCGTCCTCGATCTTCTGTGCAAACATACCATACTTGTAACGGATTCCACATCCATATGCCGGATAGCCAAGTGTTGCAAGAGAATCTAAGAAGCATGCTGCCAGACGTCCAAGACCACCGTTTCCAAGTGCCGGATCCGGCTCCTGATCCTCGATAGTATTCAAATCAAAACCGAGTTCTTCAAGAACCTCCTTTACCTCATCCTGTGCACACAAATTTAAAATGTTGTTTCCAAGAGCACGGCCCATCAGAAACTCCATTGAAAGATAATACAGCGTCTTTGCATCAGTGCGCTCAATCTCCTTGTGAGTTGCAATCCACTGATCAATGATATCATCCTTCAATGCATAGGATACTGCCTGAAAAACCTGCTGCGGAGTTGCCTCATCGATGGTTTTTCTGTACAGGGTCTTTACGTTGTAGATGATCTGCTTTTTCAGCTCAGCCTTATCAATCGTTGTTTTCATTTCATCCTCCTTAGGTTTATTCCTTGCTGACAGTGAGTACAACAGTCTCGCCGTTGATGCTCCACTCCTTGGTGTAGCCGCTGATCTCACTGTCTGTCAGCTTATCTGCAAGTACATCTGCACAAATCTCATCTGCATACTTGCTGAAGATGGTCTCAATCTTTACATTGTCCTTGTAGCCGACTGTGATGTGATCCGTTACCTCGAATCCTGCTTCCTTACGCATCGTCTGGATCTTACTGATGATCTCTCTTACAAAGCCTTCTTCAAGCAGCTCTGGTGTTAAGTTGCAGTCTAATACTACTGTAACATCCTGATTGCTCTCTGTTACATAGCCTTCTTTCTGCGTCATATCGATCAAAAGGTCTTCCTCAGTAAGAACAACCTTCTCGCCATCAAAATCAAAGGTGACAGAACCATTTGCCTTTAACTCATCCATAGTGGCATTGCCGTCTACAGAAGAAAGGGCGGTACGGATCTTTCCAAGACGCTTTCCGTACTTCGGACCTACTGTACGAAGCTGCGGCTTAAAGGTGTAGGTAGTAAATGAACGTACATCGTCTGTAAATGTAACTGTCTTAATATTTAACTCGTCTGCAATGATATCCTTAAAGAACTCGTTTAATGTAAATGGTGCCTTTACAAACATGTTTGCAAGCGGCTGACGGTTCTTCATGTTTCCACTGTTTCGGCATGCGCGGCCAAGAACAACAACCTTTAAAACAAGATCCATGTCTGCTTCAAGTTCCTTGTCTACATGTGCCTCATTTGCCTTTGGATAATCACACAGATGGATGCTCTCCGGTGCGGATGGATCTACCTTTACAACGATATTCTGATAGATCTCCTCTGTCATAAACGGAATCATCGGCGCTGCTGCCTTTGCAATTTCAGTCAGACAGGTATACAGCGTCATATAGGCATTCACCTTATCCTGCTCCATTCCCTTTGCCCAGTAGCGCTCACGGCTGCGGCGTACATACCAGTTGCTCAAATCATCAACAAATTCCTGAAGTGCCTTTGCAGTCTCTGGAATCTTGTAGTTTTCCAGGCTGCTGTCGCATGTCTGAATCGTAGAGTTTAACTTAGACAAAATCCACTTATCCATAACGGAAAGCTTCTCATAATCTAATGTGTGCTCCATCGGATTGAAGTTGTCGATGTTTGCATACAGTACGTAGAAAGCGTAGGTGTTCCACAGAGTACCCATGAACTTACTGCGGCCTTCCTTTACTGCATCATCGTGGAAACGGTTCGGAAGCCACGGTGCGGAATTGGAGTAGAAATACCAGCGGATTGCATCTGCTCCGTGCTGGCGCAGTGCATCCATTGGGTCAACGGCGTTGCCCTTGGACTTACTCATCTTCTGACCGTCTTTATCCTGAATATGGCCAAGAACGATAACGTTCTTATAAGGTGCTTTGTCAAATAAAAGAGTTGAGATTGCAAGCAGGGAATAGAACCATCCTCTTGTCTGGTCTACTGCCTCACTGATAAAGTCAGCCGGGAAATTCTTCTCGAAGACTTCCTTATTCTCAAATGGATAATGATACTGTGCAAATGGCATAGATCCTGAGTCAAACCAGCAGTCGATTACTTCTGGTACTCTTGTCATCGGCTTTCCACACTTCGGGCAGGTAACATGAACCTGATCGATGAATGGGCGATGAAGCTCAATATTATCCGGACAGTCTGGTGACATCTTCTTTAATTCTTCCTTACTTCCGATAGCATGCATATGACCGCATGAACACTGCCAGATATTCAGTGGTGTTCCCCAATAACGGTTACGGCTAAGTCCCCAGTCCTGAACGTTTGTCAGCCAATCGCCAAAACGACCCTTACCGATGCTCTCCGGAATCCAGTTGATGGTGTTGTTGTTTGCAATCAGATGATCCTTTACAGCTGTCATTTTGATGAACCAAGACTCTCTTGCATAGTAGATAAGCGGAGTATTACATCTCCAGCAATGAGGATAGCTGTGCTCAAACTTCGGTGCTGCAAAGAGCTTGCCTTCTGCTTCCAAATCCTTTAATACTTCCGGGTCTGCCTTCTTGACAAAAAGTCCTGCATACGGAGTCTCTTTAGTCATCTCACCCTTGCTGTCTACTAACTGTACGAACGGAAGATCATACTTTCTGCCGACCTTTGCATCGTCTTCACCAAATGCAGGTGCAATGTGAACAATACCAGTACCATCACTCATAGTAACATAGCTGTCACATGTTACAAAGAAGCCCTTCTTATTCTGCTTTGCAGCAACATCTCCAGAACACTTAAACAGTGGCTCGTACTCCTTGTACTCAAGATCCTTTCCTTTATAAGTCTCAAGAATCTCATATGCCGGCGCATCCTCTGTCTTAAGACGACCAAGTACGTTCTCAAGAAGTGCCTCTGCCATGTAATAGGTATAGCCATCTGCTGCCTTTACCTTGCAGTAGGTATCCTCTGGATTTACACAAAGTGCAACGTTTGACGGCAGTGTCCATGGTGTAGTTGTCCATGCTAAGAAGTATGCGTCCTCACCCTTTACCTTGAAACGTACAATTGCAGAACGCTCTTTAACATCCTTATAGCCCTGTGCAACCTCATGACTTGAAAGCGGAGTTCCACATCTTGGGCAGTACGGAACGATCTTAAAGCCCTTGTAGAGCAGTCCTTTGTCCCAGATTGTCTTTAATGCCCACCATTCAGACTCAATGAAATCATCGTAATAAGTTACATATGGATTTTCCATATCAGCCCAGAAACCAACGGTCTCGGAAAATTCTTCCCACATACCCTTATATTTCCAGACATTTGCCTTACAGCGCTCGATAAATGGCTCAACTCCATACTGCTCGATCTGCTCTTTTCCATCAAGACCAAGCTCCTTCTCTACTTCAAGCTCAACCGGAAGTCCGTGTGTATCCCAACCGGCCTTTCTCGGTACCTGATATCCTTTCATGGTTCTGTAACGAGGGATCATATCCTTGATCGCACGGGTTACCACGTGTCCAACATGCGGCTTGCCGTTTGCCGTCGGCGGACCGTCATAAAACATGTACTCAGGGCAGCCCTCTCTCTCCTCGATACTCTTTTCGAAGATATGATGCTCTTTCCAGAATTTTGAAACTTCCTTCTCCCTCTCCACAAACTTTAAGTCTGTAGGAACCTTATTGTACAACATAGTTTTCTCCTTTCTCATACGCTACAGCGCGTATACCATCGCTGTATGATATATGCTTTCCGATAACGTTGGAATAACGTCCTGACTTACTTTAGCACTCTGTCATTAACAGACAGTCTATCATTTCAGTAGGCAACTCCGGAGTGATGTTCATCTTTTGCCCGCAGTATCCGCCTCTCATCCTTTGCGGTTCGCTGTCCTGCTTTATGCTTAGATTACTGTCTCCATCAGCGTCTTTTTGCCGTGCGGATTTGCTATAAATCCTGACTACACGACACACACGGTTAGTATATCGGTTTTTGAAAGCCTTGTCAAGGAATGTGTCCAGAACACTTTGATTTTCGCGGTTTTCGTATATTTTTCCATATTTTGGTTAATACTTTATACAACATGATAAGGAGGTATTGATTTTCAAAATGACACACAGAAAAAAACTCACAATTTTTCTTTTAGCCGTTGCAACACTTTTCACATTTGTTCTTTTGATTCACCCATATCGAAAAAATAATTCTTCCCTGCTTTCTGATAAACTTTTACGCTTTCGCGTCCTTGCAGACAGCGATTCTTCAATTGACCAGTATGAAAAAAATGAGCTGAGTAAAAAAATGATTACTCTTCTTTCTCCTGCACTTTCAAATATACAGACAAAAGAAGAGGCACTCACACTTTTGCATGAAAGCCTCCCCTTTTTAAATGCTTACTGCAATTATGTGCTGTCCGATTATGGCGCACAAAATTACGCCTCGTGCACACTCGGTTCCCATCTCTTTCCTTATAAAACATATGGAAACTATCAATTTCCAGCCGGTATATACGACACACTTCTTGTGACAATAGGAAGCGGACGCGGCTCAAACTGGTGGTGCCTTGCCTTTCCGCCTCTTTGTTTTGCCAATGAAGCTTTTATTGACGTGCCAGATTCTTCTGGTCAGATGCTTTTTGATCTTTTAGATAAAGACTGCTACGAAGCAATTTGTCTGGATAAAACATCTTCAAATAATCAGGCAAACATAACTTCTGCTGACAAGCAAGCATCACGAAAATCAATTCTTACTCTTGGTCTGCCTTCTATTCTTGAACAACTCCTTGAGTAGTTTTTTCTAGCCCCATACTTGTTATGATGGTCTGTGCAATTTCTTCTGCTGATTCTTTCTTTCCATCCTGCTGCCATTTTAAAAATACGTTGAGCAACGCGCCACCGTAAAAATACAATTCATATTCTGGTATTTTGTACTTTGGCATAATACGTCTGCTCATATAATCATTCATGGCGTTCCACAAAATATACTGTAGTTTTGCCTGTACCAGCTTTGAAATAAAAATCTCATACTGATCAAAATATTTTAACGCATGTACAATGCTGCTGCGATCATGGAAACGACCAATTTTTTCTGTACGGCACTCCCGAATATACCCAGCAACAATCTCATGAAAATAATCTGACAGTGCATCTTCTTTTGTTTCGTAATAATGGTAAAACGTCATTCTTGAGACACCTGCCGTTTTCACAATATCAGAAATTTTGATTTTTTCATATTCCTTTTTAGTCAACATATTTCTGGAATATAAAAAATTAAGCATTGAAAGTTGCATACTATATTTTACTACTGATTGTTCCAAAACTTACCCTCCTGATAACATGTTACTCTTAGTTATTCTCTGTGGGTATGACTGGTTATATCAATCATGGGAATTTCACCCGCTGTCCTTTTACGTTGGCAGCCTGAACGGTCAGAAGTATCATTATCATTATTTGTGTCATGGCAGATAGGTCACCATCCTATTTTTGAATAAATGATTTCCGCTCATTTCCTGGCGCATTACATTCTATTGCTCAACAAATAAATAAAGTCCCACCTTGAATTATTCAATTGTCAAGCATTCGATACCCAAGCCAGGCTCGTATCTGTTAATTTGTTTTTCCCAGAAGGAAATGGCGTTATCAATCCAACCTTCTGCTACTGTATCTTTTCCAACGCCAAATCCATGCCTCAATCCTTTATAGACACGAAACTGGCTGTCAATCCCAAATTTTTTCAAGTTCTTCAGTCGATTTTCCATCACTTGCCAATTGGCAATCCAGTCATTAGTACCACAATTGGCATAGGTCGGTGCATCATCTCTAGAAA
>SKEL01001272.1_pt1 | contig 22760 bp, 31 predicted proteins | sample 4826741 | NCBI WGS metagenome assembly SKEL01 (sample SAMN11008810, study PRJNA524170) | human gut metagenome | biome: Human fecal sample; material: Feces; isolation source: fecal sample from pouch patient p33 | host: Homo sapiens | place: Israel: Tel-Aviv | collected 2016-03-22
GATTAAGAGGAGCTTGGACAAGAGGTAACGAATCATGCTTCTATTCATCAGGCTTACCTCTCAAGTAGATCGTAGATTTTAGTGACATTTTGAATCAAGGTGGTCACGACAATCCGATCTCCTACCATCAAACGGTCATCTCCATTTGGGAAAATAGCCTTGCCGTCTCGAATAATGGCAGCGATCAAGACGCCTTTTTTCAATTTCAATTCAGAGAGGGGATATTGGGTTAGTTTATTGTCTTCCTTAATTTGGAACTGCAAGGTTTCAATCCGACCGTTTGCGACATGGTGCAAGGCTTCTAGGTTTGAGAACTGTGCATTGTAGCGCCCGCGAATAAAGTGCATAATGGTGTCCACAGCGATGCGTTTTGGCGTGACGATACTGGTCATATCCTGATCGCCAATGATCTCCAACAGACTAGTTCGGTTGACCTTGGTAATATTCTTTTTGACGCCGACAGAATCCAAGAACATGGAGGTGATGATGTTTTCTTCATCGACCCCTGTCAAAGTAGCCACAGCATCGAAGTTATTGGCACTCTCTTCTAAAAGAATGTCTTTAGCAGTTCCGTCTCCATGGACGACATAGAGATCAGGAAATTCCTGACTAAAGAATTCCGCCCGTTCACGATTGACTTCTAATACCTTGAGATCGATCTTGCGACGCACATCTTGAAGAATATTGAGTAGGTAGTAGGCAATTTTTCCAGCACCAATGATCATCATGCTCTTAATGACCTGAGGGCGAACATTGTTGTGGAAGAGAACGACCTCGATCCGATTACCTGTTACGAAAATCTTGTCTTGAGGTTGCAAGACAAAGTCTCCGTTTGGAATGGTGAGTTCGTTGCCACGCTCGATTGCACAAACAATGACATTTCCGTATTTCTTCCGGAATTGGGATAGACTCATATTGCAGAGATTGCTATCTGGCTTAATCTTAAATTCCATTAAGGCTACCCGACCATTGGCAAAATGTTCCACAGAAAGGGCATTTGGGAAGTCAATGATATTGGCAATATAACGAGCTGTCAGCAATTCCGGATTGACAACCAGGGAGAAGCCCAAGATATTTTTTTCCTTGAAGTAGGAATTGGAATATTCCGGATTCCGCACCCGAACGATGGTCTCTTTGGCTCCCATTTTTTTAGCCAAAACAGCGGAGACCATATTCACTTCATCGTACTCGGTCATGGAAATGAAGATATCGCAGTTTTCAACATCCGCTTGCTCCAAGATCTTGAAGTTCGCCCCATTTCCTAAAATTCCAATGATATCAAACCGTTTGGTAATATGGTTAAGAACGGATTCGTCTTTTTCGATCAAAATAACATCGTGGTTTTCAGCAACGAGAGAACGACAAAGGGCCGTTCCGACCTTTCCTCCACCAACAACAATAATTTTCATAGAATACCTCCAGAGTATGCTTCTATCATACTCTATTTTCAAGAAAAATTCATCTTTTTTAAGGATTTTCTGGTGGAATTTTGAGAAGCTAAGAACAAGTAGGAAAAATCGTCAAAAGAGTAGAACGAGGAGGGATTGAAAACTTTGGTAAAGTTTCTTAAAAAAATCTAAAAAAACTATTGACAGGAGCTTCAAAAGTGTTATACTTAGAAAGTACCTTCGTTGATTTACCTCAAACCTGTTGTGAGTTAAGTTAATGAAGCTGTAACCACGCTGTTTGCTGAGCTTGACTCCGGGCAGTGTGGCTATTTTTTTATCAGAAAGAGATCGAGTATGAATATTGAAGAACTGGACTACCAAGAGTCAGCAGCTCAAAACCACATCGTCTTGTTCCAACCTCAGATTCCACAAAATACGGGAAATATTGCACGGACCTGTGCGGCGACTAATTCTCCCTTGCATATCATTCGCCCCATGGCTTTTCCGATCGATGATCGCAAGATGAAGCGAGCAGGACTCGATTACTGGGACAAGCTGGATGTCCGTTTCTATGATAGCATAGAAGAGTTTATGGAAGCAGCGCGTGACGGTCAGGTACACCTAGTGTCCAAGTTTGCAAATCAGACCTATTCGGACGTTTCTTATCAGGATGGGAAGTCCCATTATTTCTTGTTTGGACGCGAGGATAAAGGATTGCCGGAAGATTTTATGCGCCAGCACGAAGAGAAGGCCATTCGCATTCCGATGAATGATGAGCATGTCCGTAGTTTAAATGTCTCCAATACCGTCTGCATGATTGTCTATGAGGCTCTCCGCCAGCAAGGTTTTAAGGGGCTGGAGTTGAGCCATCGTTATAAACACGACAAGCTCAAATAAGGACGAAAAATTAAAATCCGAACCATGTAATCCATGACGTTACAAAAACTTGCCTAGGCAAGTTTTTTTTGTTATCATAAAAAGGTCTTCAGGGCAGGGTGTAATTCCCGACCGGCGGTGACTTTTACGAGGAAATGTTCTTTTCCATACTCTAAAAGAAGTCCGCGAGCGCAAGCTGATGTGGTGTGACTCCACAACCGACAGTATAGTCTGGATGGGAGAAGACGAGAGACGAATAGACTGACAGCTATTCTGATCTGTTTAGAGCTGATGCATAGGAATAAAACGTTAGGTGCTATGATTGACTAGCGGTGTTTTTCAATGGAGACCAGCTAAAGTGACTAGAATGTTCTCTAGTTTAAGCTTTGTTTAAATAGTTTAGAGTAGAATGATGGGGTAGACGTCTTTCCAGCTTCTCTAATTTTTAAAAAATTGGAGGAACCTGTTATGACAAATACACGTAAACTGACCCTAGTGGCTGTTTTATCCGCATTATCTTTTATTTTGATGTTCTATCAATTTTCTTTCTTGATAGATTTCTTCAAAATTGATTTGAGTATCATCGCCATTTTGTTGGCTTTGGTCTTGTTGGATTTTAAAAGTGCTGTTTGGGTGACCTTGATCCGATCTGTTCTTAAATTAGCCCTTAATAATAAGGGGCTTGAAACCTTGATCGGATTACCAATCAATATCATTGGTGTTCTTGTTTTTGTCCTTGCTTTTGCTTGGATTTGGAACAAAGAACGGACCCATGGTCGATTTGTCCTGGCAACGATTGTTGGAACGATCAGCTTGAGTATCACGATGGTATTGGTGAACTATGTCTATGCAATCCCTTTGTATGCTCTTTTTATGAACTATGATATTTCGAAAACACTAGGGCTTGTCCACTATTTAGCCGCAATGGTTGCACCGTTTAACCTGATCGAAGGGGTGATTTGGGCCATCGCATTTGGGTTGATCTATACCTTATTGCAACCGATTTTAAAAAAATATGAAAAATAAACAACAACATTGGGCGAAGGCAAGCTTCGCCCTTCTCATTTTTGTCATTCTTGGGTATGTGATTCGCTTTTACCCGCAACAATTAACAGGCTTTGATAGCACAATTCAGTCTGCTATTCGAGGCGATCTGCCTGCAACACTGACGGCCTTCTTTACCAAGGTAACCCATGTCATGGATACCAAGATCATTGTCATCTGGGTGGGGCTTCTGCTAGCGGTCTTTGCCTATAAGAAATGGTACAGTGAGGCCCTCTTCCTTGGGAGCAATCTGGTATTGACTGGTCTTTTGGTGCTACTTCTAAAGAATATCTACCAGAGACCGAGACCAAGTATTCTTCATCTAGTAGAGGAAAAAGGCTTTTCTTTCCCGAGTGGTCATTCACTGGCGTCTACCCTTGTTTTGGGAAGTTTGATCATCATCATCAGCCAACATGTAAAACATAAAACAGCCCGCTATTGCCTTCAAGGCTTGCTGGTTCTGGGAATCGTGACCATTGTGGTTTCCCGCGTTTATGTCGGGGTCCACTATCCATCAGACGTTCTTGGCAGTATGATTTTGGGCCTTGCTGTCTTACAGTTTGAGTATCCCTTGTATGATCGCTTGCGATTTCAATGGCGCTTTACAGGCAAGCAAAAATAAGCATCTAACAACTAGGAGTTGAACTCGCGTTTTGAGTTCGACTCTTTTTTTTGCTATAAAAGTAAAAACCCTTGTGTATCAAGGGTTTTAGTGTGTTGACTACGTTTTTGACTACGCTTCTAAAAATTTTAATAAGCGATCTGCAACATCTGACCGCTGTCTATCATTTAAGTGTGTGTACATATCGAGTGTCGTTTGGATATTCGAGTGGCCTAACCTGTCAGATATAGTTTTAGGTTCTATACCAGCTTCAAAGAGCAGGCTTGCGTGTGTATGTCTCAGACTATGCACACTAAATTGTTTCAGCTTGTGCTTACTAATAAACGTTTGCAAGTCGTCTCTAAAATTGGCAAAATCGAAGTAACCACCAACCGTATTCGTTATGACAATGTTTCTTGACTTGATGCCATGTTTAAAAAATAGTTTCTTTTGCTCTAGCTTCCAATCTTTGAGTATCTGTAACGTGCTATCGTCCAGCGAAATCGTCCGTGTGCTACGTTTGGTTTTTGGTGTTTGGATAGATAACTTGCCATTGATGGATACAAGCGTCCTGTTAATCGAGATGGTCTTATTTTCAAAATCTATATCAGACCATTCAAGACCTAATAACTCCCCTCGCCTCAATCCAGTATAAGCGAGTGTGTGCCATGCAGTGTATAAGACTGGCTTTGCATCTTTTTTTGCCAGCTTGAGAAATTGGTTTAATTCCTCTTTAGTGAGTGCGATTTTTTCTTTCCGTGCTTTCTGCTGCTTAGGTCGTATGATTCTATCTACTGGATTGGTCTGGATAATATCAAGATGCATAGCATACTTAAATACTCGGTTGATGATTGACATATAATTTAAATAAGCTATGTATTTTTTGCTTAACTCAATTGCAATCTTCTGCATCTTGGCCACGGATACACTCTCTATTCGGATATCCTTAAAATAATTCTCTATGATCGCTTCAAGATAATTCTTTGTATTTTGATAGGTCGTAGGCTTGACAGTTGTTTCATAGCTTTCCAACCACAGATCAGCCACTTCCTTAAAAGTCGGTTTGCTGGAATGATCTGTAAAACCATTTTCTTCCACGGATCGCAGTAGCTCCCGTTCTGCCTTCTTCGCTTCCTTTTGCGTTTTAAAACCTCTACGGGTCGTGCGCCTTTGCTTTCCAGTAAACGGATCAACACCAAGATACGCTTGGAGCATATAGCGAGTTTCTCCGTCTTTGGTTAAATATTTCTTTATCATGACATAATCTTGATATTATGCTATACTATGTATAGATTTCAATATCTTTCCTATCTAGCCACCCTTCTGGTTTTACAAGGGTGGCTTTTTTATTTATCGTAAACCATCGTGCCATTTTCTTCATGGGCAAGTTGGACCTCGTCCTTATCGTGTACATAAATAGGCGGTGCTGTGAAATCTTTATCAGTGATTTTATATGTATTTTCGACGTCGTTCTTGATTTTAAGTAGGCCGTCCGCAGTTTTATGAAGCTGGTCATTTGTCAGTTCAGACGATGCGACTGGTAGCAAGACAGCCACTCTATCGCTGCGATAGTAAACTTCCATTCGACTAGAGTCAAGCCATTGTTTATAAGAGTTTGCAAACTGATCTAGTAGCGGTCTAACCGTACTAACGTGTCCAGTAGCCTTTCTATATTGTTCCTCGCCCTGGTTTTCTTCCTTGCTTTTGGCTTTAGCCTTATCTACCAGCTCCCAAGCTTTTTCTTTTTGTGATTTTTCTGAGCTGGGCTCGGTTGTCACTTGCTCGGTTGACTCTTCTTGCCCTTGATCTGTATTTTCTTCTTGCTGACTGCACCCTGTCAATAATAGAGTGAGTGCTGCAATTGTTGCGAGTGTTACCTTTTTCATATTATTCTCCCTCTATCCAACTAAACGATAGTATTCATCTATTACCATTAATTCATCAGCCGTCGTTTTTAGCTTGTGGCGCTCCATGAAATGTACATAATTAAATTCGCTCGCGTCCCCGGCTTCTAACTCTTCCTTTAATAGCGCGTGAATCATGGCCCTATTTGCCTCATTCTCGCACTTAATCTGGTTTATGGTATATTCGGCCGTCGTGTGCTCCAAGTGGCCCAGCTCGTGCAAAATAACGCGTTTCTGGGCTTCAATAGTTAGTGATTTATTAACGAAAATGATCTTCATATCAGATAAGATCATTCCGGGCCGTGGCCACAGTTCATTGTCAAAGTAAGCGAGCGTAACGCCCGCTTCGTGACAAATATCTTCTAGTCTCATAGTCTTCCTTTTAGATATCCTTCAATAATATTTTGTATAGCTACGATATCTTCTTCATTGAGTGGTTTTCCGTCGAAAGTTTTTGCACTCTTTGCCAGCTCGCGAAGATCCAAGTTTGAAAAGTCAGGTTCTTTCTTTACGGGTTTAACTCCGAGCAAGAATTCCGTGGTTACTCCGAGCGCATTCGCGAAAGCGTCCGCCCGATTCAATGGAAAAGTACGCGTCTTATTAAAATAGCGAGAGATCCCCGACTTTGCCATATTCGTTTTTCTTGCAAGCTCACTCAAAGAAATATTCTTTTCGGCACTCAATTCCTTTATTAATTCTATTATTTCGTCGTTTGTCCTCATGGTTTATTCACTCCTTTTTATTCACGTTTCTATTATATCACCGTTCCCGAAAAAGTACAAATAATACTAAAAAAATAAAAAATGTATTTTTTTTTGAAAAAAGTGTTGACAAAAGAGAACGGTTAGTTTATACTAAGGTTGTTCTCGAAAGAGAACGAATAAAAACGAACGGAAGGAGGTCCGCTATATGACCGTAAATCATTTACGAATCAAAGCGGAGCGAGTCGCGAAAGGTCTCACACAAGACGACATGGCCAAGGCCCTTGGTTGGTCTGATCGCGCTCGATACGCTAAACGCGAAAACGGTCTGGTATCATTCGACGCTGACGAATTGATAAAGGTCGCAACAATTCTCGGATTCTCAAAAGACGAGATCGGTATTTTTTTTACCGAGAGCGTTCACTAAAGAGAACAAGAGGACATAAAAAGCGCCCCACAGAGTGGAACGCTTCACAAAATTAACTACTTTGATTATACCACAATAGAAAGAGGTGGGCAATGATTGAAGAACTAATCAAAGAGCAGATCAGAGAAATCTATCTCGAAGCGAAAGAACAAGCCAAAAAAGAGTTGCTACCAATCAGTCAAGCAGAATTGCAAGAAATGTTTGGGTTTAGCAATGAATACTTAAAACGCTTGAAACGCAAGGGCTTGAAGTATCGCAAACAAGGAAAGTACATCATGTATGACCTGAACGATGTACATGAGATTTTAGAATTAGAGAAGGAGTATTTAAAATGAATCAAATTATTATTTCTGGGCAAGTCGCCGGGACAGCAGCAATCGGGGGCGTGTGCTTTATCGCTGGCCTTATCGTATCGTGGAAAGACCACAAGAAACGAATGAAAATCGCGAAAACTGAAACGCTCAAAGCTATCGAAGAAGGGCTTCCAGAGCACAATGCACAAGTCATTGAGCAATACGAGGACGAACTCGCAAGCCGTCGAAAAGCTATGAAGCTCTATACTGAATCGCCAGAGGTACCGTTCCATGTTTGGTAAGAAAGCCCGAAAAATTGAGCAACAATCAAAAGCACTCAATCGTTTGTGGTTTATCAATCTGCAACAAACCGAAATTTTGAAAGCCACACTTGAGCGGGAAGAACGACTACTTGACGAGCTTGATCGTCTGAAAGGAGAGTTAAGAAATGGTAACAATTAACAAGCTCGAGATCGAAAACGTGAAACGCGTTAAAGCGGTCAAGATCGAGCCGTCAGCGAAAGGACTGACAATCGTCGGGGGAAATAACAACCAAGGCAAAACAAGCGTATTAGACGCGATAGCGTGGGCCTTGGGTGGTAACAAGTACAAGCCTTCGCAAGCTCAACGCGAGGGATCAACGATTCCCCCAAGTCTTAAAATCACGCTATCGAATGGCCTTATTGTCGAACGCAAGGGCAAAAATAGCGATTTAAAAGTTATTGATCCAAGCGGAAACAAGGCTGGTCAGAAATTGCTTGATAGCTTTGTCGAAGAGCTCGCTCTTGATCTTCCTAAGTTTATGGAAATGACGAATAAGGAAAAAGCTACAACGCTCTTGCAAATTATCGGGGTAGGCGATCAGCTCGTCCAACTTGAAATGGAAGAGAAGACCAAGTACCAAGAACGACACGCGATCGGCGTCATTGCGGATCAAAAAGAGAAGTTCGCAAAAGAGCAGCCGTATTATCCGGACGCTCCGAAAGAGCTCGTCTCAATCGCTGATCTTATCCAGCAACAGCAAGAAATTCTCGGACGCAACGGAGAGAACGCTCGCAAGCGTCAGAATCTAACGAGAATCGAAAACGACTATCAAGGGGCACTCGCAAACGTTGAGCGTTTGGAAGAAATGCTCAAAGACGCTCGAGAAAAAGAGCAAGGACTCGCGCAAGACTTGGATATCGCTCGTAAAGACGCACAGGATCTGATCGATGAATCAACGCAAGAGATCGAAGAAAGTATCGCGAATATCGAGCAAATCAACCTCAAAGTCCGGGCGAATCTTGACAAAGACAAGGCAGAAGAAGACGCGAAGGTTTACCGCGAGCAATACCGCGAGTTAGATCTGGTTATCGATGGTATTCGTAAGCAAAAAACGGACTTGCTCACAAATGCAGACTTACCACTTCCGGGCTTATCCGTGGACGATGGCGAACTCTTATACCTCGGTCAACGTTGGGATAATATGAGCGGTTCGCAACAATTACAAGTCGCGACGGCTATCGTTCGCAAGCTCAAACCAGATTGTGGCTTCGTGCTTATCGACAAGTTAGAACAGATGGACCAGATCACACTTGCAGAATTCGGCGCGTGGCTAGAGCAAGAGGGCTTGCAAGCGATCGCGACCCGCGTTTCAACGGGCGGAGAGTGCTCTGTCATTATCGAAGACGGTTACAGTATTAAACCCGAGAGCTTTGAAAATGGGCTTCTAAACGGAGCAATGAACGGCGCACAAGAAACAGTCGCGCCAACTTGGCAAAATGGTTTTTAACAGAAAGAAGGAAAAGTCATGAAAAAAACAGAAAAATTCATCGTTATTCGTAGCACAGAAACAGGTCAATATTTAATGAAGTACAAAAATAATGAAGGAGCTCTTGCATATAGCGCAACTTGGTCGAAAGAGCTGCAAGACGCGGCAACAAATAGCCCAGAATCAGTACAAGATCAAAGGGATAAATTGCAAAAAGTCGCCGAAGCGTTCGGGGGAGAATTGCTTATTATCAATGCAACGTATGAGCTCGAAACGTTAGACGGAAACGAGCCAAAGGACCTCACGGAAGAGATCGAAGAAGCAAAACGCAAACATTTTGAAAACTTTCTTCGTGGCCTTTTAGCAGATAACGACGACGAGGAGGATTAAAAAATGCAAATTACAAGAGGAAGGAAGGCACGGGCGCAGAAAGTCGTGATTTATGGCCCGGAAGGGATCGGAAAGTCTAGCTTTGCGAGTCAATTCCCGGATCCAGTATTCATCGATACCGAGGGATCAACCGATAATATGGACGTGGCCCGTATGGATAAGCCCACAAGCTGGACAATGCTCAAAAACGAAATCGCGTTTATCAAGGCGAACCCAGACGCGTGTAAGACGCTAGTCATTGATACGATCGATTGGGCCGAACAACTCGCGGTTGATTATGTATGCGCACAACACCAAAAGAACGGAATTGAAGATTTCGGCTGGGGCAAGGGCTATACATACGTACAGGAAGAGATCGGGCGCTTATTGAATAGTTTGTCCGAATTAGTGGACAACGGGATCAATGTCGTTTTGACAGCTCACGCACAGATCAAAAAATTCGAGCAGCCGGACGAAATGGGATCTTATGACCGATACGAATTAAAGCTCGGGCAAAAGACCAGTTCAAAAACAGCTCCGCTCGTTAAGGAATGGGCCGATATGGTGCTCTTTGCGAATTATAAGACAATCGTCATGACCACGGACACAGGCAAGAAAAAAGCCCAAGGGGGCGAGCGTGTCATGTACACGAACCATAGGCCAGCATGGGACGCAAAGAACCGTCACGGCTTACCGGATCAGCTACCGTTTACGTTTGAGAGCGTGGCCCATATCTTCAACGCACCGGCACAAGCACCGACTGAGCAACCGGCGCTAGCTCCACAACCAGAGCCACAGCCACAGCCGGCACCAGAGCCACAAAAGCAAAACATTAACGAGCACTTGCAAGAGGTCGCTCAAGAGGTGGCTCAAGAGATGGGACGAGCTCCACAAGCGGGGCTATTGCCACAAGCATTGATCGACTTAATGGCACCGAACAACGTAACCGAAAACGAATTGCAAGAGGTCGCTTATATCCGGGGACACTTCCCGATGGGAACGCCGATCGAAAACTTCCCGAGCAATTACTGGGACATGATCGTGGCGAATTGGGACGCTACACTGGACGTCATTCAAAACCAAGTCCGGAAAGATCCAGACTTACCATTTAGCACTAATAACTTATAAAAATAAAGGAGAAAATCATCATGACACAACAACAATTTAACAACAACTTCGAACGCGAGCTTGACTGGAACGACACTTTACAAAAAGATTCCGAATTCGTCTTTCTACCAGATGGCCTATACTGGTTCACAGTTAAGGAATACGAGCGCGGACGTCACACGCCGAACCCTCAAAATCCCGGCAAGTTGTCAGCTTGTCCGAAAGCGACAGTACACCTTACTATCGTAGCGAACGAAGGAGAAACAGAGCTTCGTCACAACTTATTTTTACACAGTTCAACCGAAGGTATGCTTTCAGCGTTCTTTGGAGCTATTGGACAAAAACGTAAAGGCGAACCGCTTCGTATGGATTGGAACGCGATCATCGGTAAAGTCGGAGTATGTAAAGTTGGATCTCGCGAGTACAACGGGAACAAGTACAACGAAGTAAAAGGCATGATTTACGCCGAAGACGTGGACTATACAAAAGTATTGAACGCACAACCGGGACAACAAGCCCCAGCGTACCAACAATCAGCGCCACAATACCAACAGCAACCACAACAACCGGCACAACCACAGGGAGGCTTCACAGGAGGGCCGTTCTAATATAGGAGGTTCTAAAGTATGGAGTTAAGACCCTATCAGCAAGAAGCACGGGAAGCCGTCCAGCGTGAGTGGCTAGAAGGTCGGAAGCGTACTCTTCTAGTCCTCCCGACTGGAACGGGAAAGACCGTCGTATTCTCAAAGATCATCGAAGATCAAGTCAGAGAAGGGAAGCGCGTCTTAGTGCTCGCTCACAGATCCGAATTGCTGGATCAAGCAAGCGACAAGCTCAAGACCGCAACGGGCCTCGGTACAGCCTTAGAGAAAGCTGAAAGCACGTCTATAGGTTCATGGTATCGCGTCGTTGTCGGATCTGTCCAGACCATGCAACGGGAAAAGCGTTTAAGTCAATTTCCGCCCGATTGGTTCGATGTGATCGTTGTCGACGAGGCGCACCATGCGATATCTGACGGGTATCAAAAAGTGCTGGGCTATTTTAAAGACTCGGAAGTCCTCGGGGTTACAGCGACCCCAGACAGAGGTGATATGAAAAACCTCGGATCGTACTTTGACAGTTTGGCTTACGAATACTCACTCGTACAGGCGATAAAAGAAGGCTATCTTTCCAAGATTAAGGCTCTAACGATTCCGATCGATCTCGATCTCTCGAGCGTGTCAATGTCCGCTGGTGACTTTAAAGCGAGCGACGTTGGAACAGCACTCGATCCGTACCTCGTACAGATCGCGGACGAAATGGCCAAGTATTGCAAGGATAAGAAAACAGTCGTCTTTCTTCCACTAGTAAAGACAAGCCAAAAATTCCGCGATATCTTAAACGAGCGAGGATTTAAAGCAGCCGAAGTGAACGGCGAATCGAAAGATCGGGCCGAAGTGCTCGAGGACTTTGAGCGTGGCCGTTATAACGTCTTGTGTAACTCAATGTTACTCACGGAGGGGTGGGATTGCCCCTCGGTTGATTGCGTGGTGGTATTGAGACCGACGAAAGTCCGCGCGCTCTATTCGCAGATGGTTGGACGTGGGACGCGTCTTTTCCCCGGAAAAGAAGAGCTCCTTCTTCTCGATTTCTTATGGCACACCGAACGACACGAACTTTGTCGCCCAGCTCACTTGATAAGTGAGAGCCCGGAAGTCACAAAGAAGATGGTCGAGAACATGGAAGAAGAAACGGGCGTCGTGATTGATCTTGAACAAATGGAAGTCAAGAGCGCGGAAGACGTTGTCGCGGAACGTGAAGAAGCTCTCGCGAAACAACTCGCAGAAATGCGGAAACGCAAGAGAAAACTCGTCGATCCGCTTCAATTCGAAATGTCAATTCATGCTGAAGATCTTTCGAGCTATGTCCCTAATTTTGGCTGGGAGATGGCCCCGCCGTCTGAAAAACAACTCAAGGCCCTCGAAAAGTACGGTATATTCACCGACGAAGTGGGCAACGCCGGGAAAGCAAATCTATTGCTTGACCGTTTGAACAAGCGCAGAAATGAAGGACTTTCGACGCCGAAGCAGATCCGCTTCCTCGAAAGTCGAGGCTTCCGAAATGTCGGAATGTGGAACTTCGAGAGCGCTAGAAATATGATTGACCGTATCGCAGCTAACGGGTGGAGAATACCACACGGAATCAGAGCGAGCGAATACTTGCCAAACTAAAAAAAGGAGAAAAACAATGAAAACTAACAAATTAACACTTTTGACAGTCGCGACTATTGCGACAGCTACACTTGGAATTAAGGGGGCTTATGCCGATGAGTCTGATCGAGGAATCACGCCAGAGACAACAACAATTGCAGCAAACCAAAGCGGAGAAGCAAGCGGAACTGAATCAGCTATTCCAACAACGGAAGCAGATCAACCAGCAAATACTGACAATGACGCGGGAGCAGGAAGCGCTGAAGCTAAGAATAACGAACGAGAAGGACTTCCAACAACTTTTGAAAAGAGCGGGAATGTGATTGAAGTCAAGAATCCGGAAGTCGTTGTCGATCAGTCAAACGGTACAGGGAAGTATCAACCCTTCAGCGTGGAATATAAGAACGTCCACTTCCCCGACGATCTCGAGATCAACGAAGGCGATAAGGTAACGTTCACGCTTCCGGAAGAAGTAGCTTTTCAAACTAGCTTTACGTTTGACGTACACAATCCAGAAAATGCCGTCGTCGGTCAAGCTACCGCGGACAGCCAAGCCGGAACAGTGACAACTGTATTTAACGATTATTTTAAAAACCACCCACTAAACAAGCAAATGAGTCTTAAAATGGACGCAAAATGGACTGACAAGGCCCAAAGTGGTAAGCCCGTTACAGTAAATTTCGATGGAACACTAGTAACCGCTAATATTGGCGCTGAACAAGTGATAGGCAAGGACGAGCTGATCTCGAAATGGGGATCGCAAGATGAAAACGATCCAAGCGTTATTAATTGGACAATTCGCCTTAACTACGCGCGAAAGGTCCTTAATTATGTGAAAATCATTGACGAAATGTCAGAAAATCAAAAGCTAGTCGATGATTATTTTGAAATCAAGAATATTGAGAGCGTGGATCCGTGGATCGACAAGGGGTCCGCAATGGATCTTGTTAAGTCAATTAGTAAGTCAGATCATGGCTTCGAGATCAAGATGGATCGTCTTGATCGTATGATCTATTTAAACTATAAGACTAAACTAACAAGCGCGGTTAAAGATAGCGTAAACCCAACAAATAAAGTTGAACTTAAAGCCGAAGATTCGGGCGCCGTTTCTTATAGCTACGTTCAACTTGTGGGTGGCCGTGGGGACGCGTCCGGAGAAAATAAACCAGTTTGGGAAATCCCTAATGACGCTCCGAAATACGAAAAACCTTCAATCGATTTAAACGATATCCCGCTTATGCCACCAGCTCCGGTGCTTGACAAGCCGGAATGGAAAGGCGGTACAACACCTTTTGACGCACCGCAGCTTGACAAGCCCGAATGGGAAGGCGGGGTCGTACCGTTTGACGCTCCGATCTTGGAAAAACCAGAGATCAATATCGAAGATATTCCGCTACTTCCACCAGCTCCAGTATTGGATAAACCGGAACTAGTGATCGATATCCCAGAGCCTAAAGAAGACAAACCAAACACACCAGCGCCGAAAGAAACACCAAAAGTCGAAGAAGTGAAAATCACAAATCGCGTGGAAAATCACGCGCAAAACACGCGAAACGAATATGAAGAAACAGTCGAAGCGTACAGCGCACCGGCTACACTTCCGAATACGGGATCAGATTTCGGAATCGCGATCAGTCTTATCGGCCTCCTTGGATTGAGCCTCGGAGTCGCTGGAATTGCAGCAAAGAAAGAAAACTAAAAAGGAATAGAGGGGACTAATGGAACGAGAATTTGACTTATTACCATTGTTAGACTATATAGACCCCTCGATTCTGTCTTATCAAGAATGGATAAACGTCGGAATGGCCTTAAAACACGAAGGGTACACGGCCTCCGATTGGGATAACTGGTCCTTACGAGATCCAGCCCGGTACCGTAAATTTGAGTGTTTCAAAAAATGGGACACTTTCAACGAGGAAGCGGGCTCGATCGTGACAGGAGGGACGATTGTCCAGCTAGCGAAAGATCACGGCTGGGTGAATCCATACTCAAGCGATAGCGAGGGAGCTCATGAGCTCGATTGGAACGATACGATCGATCGGGACTATCGCTTGATTGATAAGAGCTGGATCGAGGGGAAAGAGATTCATGAGCCTGCAAACTGGAATCCAGTACAAGAGATTATTAAATACCTCGAGGCCTTGTTTGAATCGTCCGAGAATGTCGGTTATGTTACCGAGTCATATCCAAAAGTAAACGACGAAACGGGCGAAATAGAGAAATGGCTTCCGACTAAGGGAGCGTATGACCGGACCGCCGGACAACTGATCGAGCAATTATCCAAGTGTAACGGCGATATTGGGGCAGTCCTCGGGGACTATCACAAGGAAGCGGGCGCGTGGATTCGATTCAATCCGTTAGACGGCAAAGGAGCCAAAAACGAGAACGTGACTGATTATCGTTACGCGCTCGTTGAGTCTGACAGCATGAGCGTAGAAAAGCAAAACGCGATCTATAAAGAACTCGAGCTTCCTATCGTGGCCCTTGTCTATAGTGGGAACAAGTCCTTACACGCTATCGTGAAAGTGGACGCGGGCAACTATGACGAATACCGCAAGCGCGTTGACTATTTATATAAGATATGCCAAAAAAACGGGATCTCGGTCGACACACAAAACCGCAACCCGTCGCGCTTGTCACGTATGCCGGGCTTCGAGCGAAACGGCCAAAAACAATTCCTTGTCGATACGAATATCGGTAAACGTAATTGGGAAGAATGGTACCAGTATATCGAGGACCTCAACGACGATCTTCCAGATCCGGAAGGGTTAGGCGATAGCTGGGACAATCTTCCAAAGCTTGCGCCAGAGTTGATTGAAGGCGTCCTTCGGCAAGGGCACAAAATGCTGATCGCTGGGCCGTCAAAAGCTGGTAAGTCATTCAGCCTAATCGAAATGTCAATCGCAATCGCAGAGGGCAAGAAATGGCTTGAATGGAACTGTACGCAAGGCAAGGTCCTATACGTCAATCTTGAGTTAGACCGTGCGTCATGTTTGCACCGTTTTCGCGACGTGTACGAAGCAATGGGGCTTCAACCGAACAATCTCCAAAATATAGATATCTGGAACTTGCGCGGAAAGACTGTCCCGATGGACAAGCTCGCGCCGAAATTGATCCGCCGATCGCTCAAAAAGAACTATATAGCGGTTATCATTGACCCGATCTATAAAGTTCTTACAGGGGACGAAAACAGCGCGGATCAGATGGCGCACTTTACGAATCAATTTGACAAAGTAGCGACAGAGCTCGGCTGCTCGGTGATCTATTGCCACCACCACTCAAAAGGTGCTCAAGGGGGCAAGAAATCAATGGACCGGGCTAGTGGTTCGGGCGTATTCGCTCGAGATCCGGACGCGTTGATCGACTTAGTGGAGCTTGACGTCACAGAGGAGCTATACGCGCAACGAATCAACCACACGGCGACACGTATCTATAAGGAAGCAATTCGAGCAGCAAACATTGACTATTACCAAGACAACGTAAGCCTTGACGATCTCCAGAGTGCAAGCGTCATGAGAACACACTTCGAACAAGCAATTCCAAACGTGCTCGAGCGTAAGCCGTGGACTGAGAAGATCGAGGAAGCCCGTCGAGCGATCGAAATATCGACAGCGTGGCGCGTGGAAGGCACACTTCGGGAGTTTGCCAAGTTCAAGCCTATCAATATGTGGTTTAGTTACCCAGTGCATTTTCTGGACGATTCGGGAGTTTTGGCTGATATTAAGCTGGACGATGATAAGCCGGGTTGGTTGAAAGCTAAAGAAACTCGCAAAAAGAACGCAAAGGAAGACAAAAAGCAAAAGCTGATAGAGTTTGACGAAGCTGTCGAAAATGCGAATTTTGGTGAACCACCATCGAAAGAAGAGGTAGCTGAATATTTAGGAATTTCTGTAAAAACAGTTACTCGCAGATTAAATTCATCTAAAAAATATTGGTTCGATAAGAACTCAAATTTGATAAAAGAAAAAGGACAAGACCATAAAAACGTGGTCGTGTCCGAATGAGACAGCACCATAAATTTATGGTTGTGTCTTTGTCCTAAAAGGACAGACAAGACCATAAAAACGTGGTCGTGTCCCGGACAGCCACCTATATATTATATATATAGATAATGTCCTGTCGTCCATCATGTCCATACCTGTATAGACAGGGTTGCTTAAAACGCACCCTGTCATATACAAGGGTCATGGACTAAGCGCGAAAAATAAAATAAAAAAGAAAGGTAAAATAAAAATGTTTATTGCAGTACAAGGAAAATATATAAATGTCAATCATATAATTATGGTTGAAAAGATAGACACAAGTTCTGCTAAGATTTTCTTGAGCAATCAAAACGAACCTATCGAAGTTGCTTTATCTTATGCAAGTATTTTAGGCAAAATAAGCAGAGCTCTTGGAATATTAGAAAAAAGTAGAAAGGATTCCTTATGATTGAGTTCTTTTTGCCGATGGAAAAAATTCCAACAACGACGCACCAACAGAAAAAAGTAAACGTCAGAAATGGCAAGCCAATTTTTTACGAGCCTGAGGAGCTGAAAAACGCTCGAGCAAAATTTGAAAGTTTACTTGCGCGTCATGTACCACCAGACAAATTAAAAGGGCCGATCCGGCTCACGGTCAAATGGTGCTTCCCGATGATAAAGGGAGTACGAACTGGACAGTACAAGACAACTAAACCAGACACGGATAATCTTCAGAAGCTATTTAAAGATTGTATGACCCAGCTCGGCTTTTGGAATGACGACGCACAGGTCGCAAGCGAGATCGCTGAGAAATTTTGGTCTGAGGTCGTGGGGATCTATGTCAGAGTGGAGGAGTGGGACGATGAATTATATACATTTCTTTAGTGTCGAACTCCCGGACTTCATGGCACGAAATAACCAAGTCGCGCAAAGCCTCGGTTTTGGGTCTGAGCGTTATTGGTTCTGGACCGTGGACGCGATCGCGGAGATCTGCAAAAAATACCATGACGACGAATTAGTCGTGAAGCAATTCGGGCTCTTGTTTGAATGGCTCGAAAAACAAGCGGAAGGAGTGGCGCAATGAGAGAGAAATCTTATTACGAGGTTTTGGCCGAAGCTGAGGGGCAAACGTATAGAGAATTAAACGTACAATGTGAACTCGGGGAAGCGTGCGCGCAACTGATCGAACTTATCGAGAGAGATAAAGAGATCAGACGTCCGGAGCGTTTAGTCGAAGTGAACGGCAAGCGATACAATATCTCAATTTATGAGTGGAAAGGATAGCCCATGGAATACGTGAAATATGATCCAAAGCAGCGCGAGGAGTTGAAAAAGAACCTTAGGCGCTTGATGAACGAAAAAGGAGTCACGAAAGCCCAACTATCAAGAAAGCTGGGCTGGTCCTATAACACTATCGATTATTGGTTAAGAGGCGATCGCGTACCCGGTCGGACAGGAATCGAGGCTATATGCGATTATTTCGGAGTCTCAGACGTGGAACTATTGGGATCAGAAATGAAAGTCCGCACGTTCGCGTATTATAAAAATGATACGCTACTTGCGTTTGGCACGATGGAAGAGATCGCGGAACAAACCGGCCGAAAGATCGAAACGTTGCGGAGCTTGCTTTGCAATTCAAAGCGATTCAATAAGACGACGAGAACATACATGATCGAGCTCGAGGACGACAAGCGCTACAAACTAAAATTTAAGCAGTCGTTCACGATCGACGAGTTAAATCTAAAAGGGATCGGGTGGCTGCTAGAAAGCCCACTCGTAGAAATTGAGGAAGTAGAAGGATGACAGAAATAAGGATACTTGACGCATGTTGTGGAAGCCGTATGTTTTGGTTTGATAAAAATGAAAGCCATACAACTTTTATGGACATCAGAAAAGAAAAGTTTGAAATCCATGGTAAAAAAGTAAACGTAGATCCTGATGTTATCGGTGATTTTCGTGCTATGCCATTTGAAAATAATACTTTCAATTTAGTTGTTTTTGATCCACCTCATTTGAAATGGGCTGGACCTAATTCAATAATGAAAGCCCAGTATGGCCAACTTGAAAAAGAAACTTGGTCTGAAGATTTGGCTAAAGGTTTTGAAGAGTGTATGCGAGTTTTAAAAACAGGGGGAACGTTAATCTTTAAGTGGTCTGATTGCCAGGTAAATGTAAAAGAAATACTAAAGGTCATTCCATTTAAACCTTTGTTTGGACAACGAAGAGGAACAACTCACTGGATGACGTTCGTAAAATTCGAGGGGGCGGAAGAATGAAATTCTTTGATCTGTTCGCAGGAGTTGGAGGTTTCAGATTTGGCATGGAAGCAGCAGGACATGAATGTATAGGCTTCTGCGAAATAGATAAATTTGCAAGGGAAAGTTACAAAGCAATACATAACACAGAGGGAGAAATAGAAGTACATGATGCAACAGGAGTCACGAAAAAAGAAATCGAAGCAATCGGACAAGTTGATGTTATCTGCGCAGGATTTCCTTGCCAGCCTTTCAGCGTTGCTGGAGCAAGAAGAGGCTTCGAAGATACAAATGGAACTCTCTTTTTTGAAATCGCAAGGTTTGCTTCCATGCTCAAACCTAAGTATCTATTCCTTGAGAACGTCAAGGGGCTTATTAGCCATGATAAAGGGTATACCTTTGAGACAATCATCGGATCGTTGGATGAATTGGGGTATGATGTCGAATGGCAAGTGCTTAACAGCAAAGATTTTGGAGTACCACAAAACAGAGAAAGGTGCTACATTGTCGGACATCTTAGAGGACAACGTACCAGAAATGTTTTTCCTATCAGTGGATCGAGATCAGATAAATCAATTATCCAGTTAGGAAATATCAAGAAAACTGAAAGTTTTGGCGGAAACCCTCAATGTGGAAGGGTTTATAGCCCGGCTGGATTAGCACCTTGTTTAAATACGATGCAAGGTGGACAAAGAGAACCTAAAATCTTTATTGATGGTAATGTACGCAAACTAACTCCTCGTGAATGTTGGAGGCTGCAAGGATTCCCAGATTGGGCTTTTGACAAGGCGCAAGAGGTAAACAGCAATAGCCAACTATACAAGCAAGCTGGCAACAGCGTGACAGTGAATGTGATTAAAGCTATAGCGATGGAATTGAAATGAAAGAACCTATCATACTTACTTTATTGAGGAGGTGGAAGGATGAAATTATTGTACTTGAGATATGAGAATACACATAGTGATTTTATTCTCGATGCTAGTACTATTAAAACAATAGTACCAGTAGGTATGTATCAAAACGCTTCATTCATGATTTACGACAAAAACGACGAGACGTATGAGTTTGATCACATATATTATGATGAAGAGTTCATTAGAGTATATGAAATGACTACGTTATATAAATTTTTGATGGATAAAAAAATATTTGAGGTAGAATGATGGACCTACAAAACTTTATATACTTACTATTCGCGCTGGTCTGGCTTTCTGGTATGATTTGGGCGAGTGTGATAGCTTTTAGAAGCAGAAAGGATAAGCATGAATAAACTATTTTATACAATCCTCGGCTCAGTCTCGCTGCTATTTCTGATCGTGTGCATTAGCTTAAACACACGGATCAATGAATTAAATACTAAATGCCACGATCTCGAATGGACAGTACAAGAGCATGAGCTATCTATCCAGCGAATGGCTGAGAAAACCAATGCGCAGGATGTGATTTTGAATAAGCTAAACAGCGAGTACCAGATGCGAGAACGGCAACGTGCGAAGGAACTGAAAGAGGTGGCAGATGCGAATGGAGTGGGTGGATGAATATTAAAACACGTTTAAATAATCTGAAATACTTTGATACAAAATTAAACTCACTTCGACAAGAACGAATAGCGTTACGTGCTGCAGTTCAAAAAGCACAGATTTATTCAGATGAGCCAAAAGGTAGCAAGCAAGGCAACAAAACGGAAGATTTAAACGTCCGAATTATCACAGAATCCGAACGAATTGACAAAGAAATGGAAAAACTTTGGAATGAACGTAATGAAACTGCACAAGCAATTGAATCCCTGGAAGATCCGCTTGAAAATGTCGTCATGCGCTGGTATTATATCAATGGTTGCAGTCGTTTTGAAGTGATGCGGAAGGTCAATTGTTCGAGAACAACTTTCCATCGTGTAAAAAAGTCTGCAATTGAACACCTTGAAGCTAAAATATGAGACCTTTTAAACTTTTTGGGACTTTTAAAGTGGTATTATGTTATTGAGGTTAAAAACCATTAACGGTTAGTTAAAATCATTGTGAAAATCTCCTTATATTTTAATCTCGAAAGAGTCGGCATCGGTCGGCTTTTTTATTTTGTTTTGGAAAGGGGTGATGGAAAATCGCCAAATTGTCACTGAGGCAACAACGATTTATAGATGAGTACATCATCTCTGGTAATGCTACTCAAGCAGCGGTTAAGGCTGGATATAGCGAAAAGACTGCTGGTAGGATAGCTGGTCAAAACTTGAAAAAACTTGAAATTAAGGCCTACCTGGACGAAAAGATGGCTGAATTGCAAGCTAAGAACATCATGAGCGCAGAAGAAGCTCTAAGCATCCTGTCTGACATTGCGAGAGGGAAGCGTGACGAGGAAGTCTTGATGATGGACCCTACAACTGGTGAGGTTCGCAGGCTTACGAAAAAAGCCGATAACGCAACAGTTATTAAAGCTATTCAAGAGCTATTGAAACGATACCCAACTGCTAAACAAGCAGAGAAACTAGAACTCGAAATAGAGAAGTTGAGGACGCAGATGGAGCAAGGTGTGGTTTCAGATTTGAATATCACAATTATAGACGAGTGGGCAAAAGATGGAAGTTAAGATCCAGAAAAACATCAATCCTCATTTTAAAAGCGTATGGACAACTAGCAAGCCTTACAACATTCTGAAAGGTGGACGGAACTCTTTCAAGTCTTCAGTAATAGTCTTATTACTGGTTTATATGATGATACCTTTCTTAACAGCTGGTAAAAAAGCGAATGTGGTCGTTATTCGTAAAGTTGGTAACACTATTCGGGATAGTGTATTTCTAAAAATACAATGGGCTTTGAATAAGTTTGGGTTATCCGGACGGTTCAAGGCTACTGTATCGCCTTTTAAGATACAAGACTCAGTCACAGGGTCTTGCTTCTATTTCTATGGTCAAGACGACTTTCAGAAGTTGAAATCGAATGACATAGGGGATATTATAGCGGTCTGGTATGAGGAAGCTGCGGAATTTAGTAACAAAGAAGATTTTGACCAGTCAAATGTGACCTTTATGAGACAGAAGCATCCAGATATTGACTTTGTGAAGTTCTTTTGGTCGTACAACCCGCCACGAAATCCATATAGCTGGATCAATGAGTGGGCAGAAGAATTGAAGAATAACGAGAATTATCTTGTGCATTCGTCGTCTTATTTAGATGATAAACTAGGCTTTGTCACGGAGCAAATGCTGGAAGATATCGAACGCATTAAAGAGAATGACTACGACTACTACAGATACATCTACCTGGGAGAGCCGGTTGGACTTGGTACAAACGTGTATAACATGGAGCTGTTTAGGCCAACTACAGAAGTACCAAGTGATGAACGTGTTATCGGTCAATTCTTTGCAGTTGATAGCGGACATCAACAATCTGCTACGACGTGCTTGCATTTAGTTATGACAAGTGCTGATAAGGTTTATCTAATTGATAACTACTACTACAGTCCAGCGGGTAAGACACACAAGAAAGCTCCAAGCACGCTATCTAAAGACTTGCATTATTTTGTGACAGAGCAAGCGAAGCAATTTCCAAACGCTCCTATTCTCAATATGACGATAGATAGTGCCGAGGGCGCGTTGCGTAATCAATATTTCGAAGACTTTGGAGAGCGCTGGCATCCGGTAGCTAAGAAAAAGAAAATCGTCATGACTGAGTTTGTGCAGTCGCTTCTAGCAGAGGGTCGCTTTTTTTATTTAAAAACGGTAAACAATCTGAAGTATTTTATTGAGGAGCATAAAAAATACCAGTGGGAAGAAAAGTCAATCATGAATGATGATCCTAAAGTTATTAAGGAAGATGACCATACGTGTGATGCTCTACAATATTTTGTAATTGATAACGCACGTTATCTAAATTTAAAGGTTTAATTTAAATGGGAATT
>SKEL01001273.1_pt1 | contig 22753 bp, 14 predicted proteins | sample 4826741 | NCBI WGS metagenome assembly SKEL01 (sample SAMN11008810, study PRJNA524170) | human gut metagenome | biome: Human fecal sample; material: Feces; isolation source: fecal sample from pouch patient p33 | host: Homo sapiens | place: Israel: Tel-Aviv | collected 2016-03-22
AGATCGAAGACCAGGATGCGCTCGTCTTCCTTGCCCTTTTCAAGGCCGTAGGCCAGTGCGGCTGCGGTCGGCTCGTTGATGATACGCAGGACGTTCAGGCCCGCGATGGTGCCGGCGTCCTTGGTGGCCTGACGCTGGGCGTCGTTGAAGTATGCCGGGCAGGTGATCACGGCGTCGGTGACCGGTTCGCCGAGGTAGGCTTCGGCGTCGCGCTTCAGCTTCATCAGGACCTGTGCGGAAATCTCCTGCGGGGTCCACTTCTTGCCGTCGATCTCAACGGTCCAGTCGGTGCCCATGTGGCGCTTGACGGAGCTGATGGTGCGGTCGACGTTGGTGACGGCCTGGCGCTTGGCGACTTCGCCGACCAGAATCTCGCCGGACTTGCTGAATGCCACGACCGACGGTGTGGTGCGAGCGCCTTCGGCGTTCACGATAACGGTGGGCTGGCCACCTTCAAGAGTTGCGATGCAAGAATTGGTGGTACCCAGATCGATGCCAACTGCGCGTCCCATATTTGGTCTCCTTTGCAATAGGTTCGCTATACGTTCTTTTCGTTCTTCGCTCGAGTTTCGGATCGCCGTTTCCGGATTGCCGTCTCTCATGCTTTCCAAAACTTGAGCCTACACCACTCAACTTTGAATCGCAAGTTATTATTCCCAAAATCGCAAAAATTCTTGAGCACACCTCACTCAACTTTGCGCAAAACCCAAAACCGCCGGCGCTGGGGAGCATCTCAGCGTCGGCGGTTTTGGGGATTATCGGAGGTTATTCAGCCAATCAGCGGTCGTTCTTGGCGGCCTTCGCGGTCTTGACGAGCATCGCGACGGCAACCAGCATGGCGATCGCAACAGCCGCAGCCAGCACCGCGGTGCCGGTCTTGCCGAGCAGTGCGGCGCCAAACGGGCCGGCCTTCGTATCGTTGTTGACCTTGCCGGAAGCGATCACGCCGTTCTTGTCAGCGTTGCCAACGCCTGGCTTGCCGTTGTTCTTGTCGGCGGAGTTGGCGGCCGGAGCCTGGAAGTCGACGGTCACGGCCTTGCCGGACTGGCGGCCGGTGACGGTGAGCTTGTATTCGGAACCTTCGGTGACGCCGTCCAGCGCGATCGGAGTGGTCTGTGCGGTCTTGACGCGCACGCCGGAGAGCGGAGTGGAGGAATCGGACGCGGCCACGGTCGTACCGTTTTTGTCCTTCAGCTCGTAGCTGAGCACAGCGTCGCCGTTGAAGCCGTCGACGTCCGCGGTGAACTTGCCGTCGGCAGCGGAGACCTTCACAGTGCCGTTGTCAGACAGTGCCTTCTGCGATTCGGTGGAAGTGGCCAGGCCCAAGGCGCCGGCGATCGTGTAGAAGTTGTCGGTCTGGTCGGTCAGGCCGATGACGCGCTGCGCGCCAGGACCGGAAGCCGCGATACGCAGCTGGGTGCCGGTGTGCTCCATGTCGCCGCCGTTGTAGCCGCCGTCTGCATCGCGAGAATCGTCCTGGGCGGTGCCGTAGGAGACGACCATGTTGTTGCCGTCAGCGGTCTTCAGCACGGTGGATAGCGCGTAGGCCGGCTGGGCGTTGAGGATCTGGGAGGTGTGCGCGTGGTCGGCGGTGACGATCACGAGCGTGTTCGTGAGGTCCACGTTCTGCATGGCGTAGGCGATGGCCTGGTCGAAGTCGTCGGTCTCGCCAATCTGGCCGCAGGCATTGCCTGCGTGGTCCTGCTTATCGATCGAGGCACCCTCGACCTGCAGGAAGAAGCCGTTCTTCTGGCCGTTCGGGTTGGCGTTCAGCAAATCGAGCGCCTTCTTGGTCATGTCCTTGAGCGAGGAGCCCTGATTGCCGAGCCAGTCGGCGTTCGGGGTGCACACGGTCGGGTTGGCGTCCTTGGCCGGATCCTTGGCGGTGGCCTTGGACGGGTTGAACTTGGTCGGCATGTTGCCGTCGCTCATCAGGGCGAGCACTGGCTGGTCGTCCTTGTACTGCAGCGCGTTCATGGCAGCCGGATCGTTCTCGACGGTCTGGAAGCCCATTTCCTTGGCCTGCTCCCACACGGTCTTGCCCTTGTATTCACCGCCCTGCACGGTCTGACGGAAGTACTTGGAACCACCGCCGATGGTTACGTCGGCGCGGGTGTCGAGCAGCTGCTCGGAGATGGAGCCGATGCCGCCGTTTTCCTTAAGCTGGTTGATGAGGCACTGCTTGGAGGCATTGTTGGACGTGCCGTCGGTCTTGCCCTGTGGGCCGTAGCAGGCACGTTCGGACGAATGCGATTCCAGCACGGCCGGGGTAGCATCCTGGATTTCGGCGGTGGTCACATTGCCGGTGGTTTTGCCGGCCGCCTTGGCCAGCTCGAAGAGGTTCAGCTGCGGATTGCCGTAAATATCAACGTCAACGGCGTTGTTGTAGGTCTTGGTGCCGGTGGCCCAGGAGGAACCGGAGGCGGAGGAATCGGTTACGGGGGTAAGCTTGCCCGGGTTGGGGTTAGCTACCAGTTTGCCGTCGTCATCCTTGCCGACAGCGCTGTCCTTGCTGCCGTTGCCGACCGAGAAGGTGGTGTACTGGCCAGTACCAGCCTGCACGTCACCAAGCGCGCTCGGCTGGCCGACCGCGTCAAGTCCGTCGAAGTGGCCGTTGGCACCCTTCAGATAGTCGCGGGCGACAGTGATTTCCGAATCGCCCATGCCGTCGCCGATGAACAGCACCACGTTCTTGGCGTTTTTGTTGCCGATAGCTGCGATGCGTTGCGCGCCGCCGTGCTGCGCCAGTTCCGCAACGGACTTGCCGTTGGGGCTGTACGTGGTGTCAGCTGCGAGCGCCGGCGCGGCAAGCGCACCGAGCGTTGCGACGGAGGCGAGGGCCGCGATTGCGCCCGTGAGAGCCTTGTGCTTGCTCATGTTTCTTCTTTCTTCCATGCAGTCTCGTCTGTGCCGTCCGGTTTCGTCGATTCGTTGCGATCGAGGCGGTTTCCCGATTCGGTTTCCCGATTTCGGAGTCCCGTTTTCGGCTATACCTTCCAGCTATGCGGAACCTTTCCGCAACTGCATTTGCTTGGATCTTTCGATTCCACTGCTCACGCTATGTGCCGCAAGCCAACGCACACCGCACTACAGAAGAACGGCAGATGAACACTCATCGCCATATGATGACCGCAACATATCCACCGCATGAACAGGGGGAATACGGCCAATAAAATCGCCATATTCCGTCAAACAACACCTCCACCGCATCCCACGCCAAAATCCCCCACTGGCTGGATAAATCCAACCTCTCAGACCCCACTCACACGCCAAAAATCCCAGTGACTGGATAAAAACCACCTCTGACGCACCACTCACGCGACTAAATCATCCAGCCACTGGGAAAAATGCCCGCGCCACTCAGCCCCGCGCAACCCGCGCCGCGCGCGTGGCCTTTACGGCCACGAACACGGACCGCACCAGCAGCACGCACAGATAGCAGGCGAACATAATCGCCCCAACTCGTGGCGAAACCTCCCCCGCAATCCACGTGCCGAGCGGCGCGGTCACAGCCGCCGTCACACCAATAATCAGCGCGGTTTTCACATGCGCTAGCCTGCGCTTCAAGTTCGCCGCGCTGGTCGTGATCGAATTCGGAAACATTGCCAACAGCGAAGTGCCGCGCGCAACCAGGTCGGACGCGCCAAACAGCATCGACAGCGACGGCACCGCAAGCGCACCACCCCCAATGCCCAGCAGCCCCGCCAGCGTGCCGATGACCACACCCAGCAACGCCAAGCCAATGCCGGTCACCACCGTCATGACGATCTGGTGGTCGCGCGACGGCACAAAACTCACCTGATTGATCACCACGAACACGAGAAACGCCACGAAAATCCACCGCAGCACCAGTTCCGGCAGCCGTGACAGCAGCCAACTGCCGATCTGTCCGCCAATGAACATGCCGCAGAACAGCAGAGCTGCGGCGAGCCAGTCGACGCGCCCGCCGGTCGCGTACGAAATGACGCCGGAAATGGAGGTCGGCACGATCGCCAGCATGGACGTGGCGGCCGCGTTGCGTTGAGATAGCCCCAGCCAGACGAGCGCGGGCACGATCACCGTGCCGCCGCCAATGCCGAACGTGCCCGACAGCACCCCCACCAACATGCCGACCACAATCAGCACGATGATGCTGCGCGCCGACCCGTCAAGCGCCGTCTCCCCCGCTCGCGATTTCATCTTTTGCGATTCCGTCCGTACGGCATCCGCCCGATCCGCAGTTTCCCCTTCATCACACATGGCAGCTCCTTCCACGTCTTCCGCGCCCGATACTACCCACCTGCCGCGCGCAGCAATCAGCTGATTCCATAATTTTGCGATTTCGCCGCCGCAGCGCCCGGTTCACGCGCTTTCTCGCTTATAGATGGCGGATTCGCGGGATCGACGGATGGTATCTCGCTTATAGATGGCGGCCCCTTGCGGAAACAAGACATCTAGGGGGTATGCATGCTACCCCCTAACGACCTATTGCCCAAACCGACCCGCCACCTATAAGCGAGATACCACCGGACGCCCGGCCAAATCCGCCATCTATAAGCCAGATATCCAGCCAAAACCACGACCGCACGCCTACACCCACGCCTACACCGGCACACCCGCGCGCCTACACCCACGCAAGACCCATTGCACACACCCCCGTACGCACACGACCGCGCGCGGACCGGCAAAATCGCAAGTCATGAGCGAAAAGGGGCATCAAAAGCGTCCGAAACAGGCCGAATCACACCCCCATCCGCTCACAGACAAGCAAAACCAGCCCAACTCACAAGTCATGAGCAAAAAGGGAGGCCACCCAACATCAAAACAGCCCGAAACATCCAGAATCGTACCCCCATCCGCTCACAACCGCGCCAAAACCGTCAAAATCGCAAGTCATGAGCAAAAGGGGCATCAAAAGCGTCCGAAACAGGCCGAATAATACCCCCATCCGCTCACAACCCATGCTTCAGCACGATTCAGGCCATATGCGCACCGCAACAACACCCCTGCGCAACATCAGACATGCACACGCACGCAAACACAAGTACACACACTGAAACGCAACACGTACCACAAGCACACAAACACCACGCACCACATACCGAGCACGACCAGACGCACACCCCGCACACCGGAGAAGCGATGTCACCGGCCTGCGGCGGCGCTAGGCTAGACACTACCCCCGAACACCAGACGAATGGCGCGCACCGGCCCCGGCGCACAACCCGTGCCGCACAATCCAGGAGCGTCGCCATAGCCGCGCGAGCCCCACAAAAGCGCAGCCAGCCACAAACACGAGCAGTCCGATCACCGCAGCCGCCACGGCTGTCATTTCGCCCGGCTCGTCGTATTGCGTCTTGTCTGGCACTTTGGGGTTCGGAATCCGGTGCCCGCGCACGAGCAGCCTGTGCGAGTTGATGCCGTACGGCGTGCAGGTGATCAGCGTCGCGTAATCGGCCCCGGACTCAATATTCAGCTTGCTGATTTCGCTCGGCAGCACCACTGAGATCTGGTCCACTTGGTACGTGTAGGTTTCGTCGAGCACGTGGAACGCGAACGTGTCGCCTTTTTGCAGCTCGTCCAAGCCGGTCAGCAACCGGGCTGACGGCAGTCCGGTGTGTCCGGAGACCACCGCGTGCGTGGTCGCTCCGCCTACTGGCAGCGAGGTTCCGGCCAGGTGTCCGGCGGCGATTTGCAGTACGCCGTCGCTGGTGCCGTGGTATACGGGCAGTTTCACTTTGATGCGTGGTATGGTCACGTACCCCATGATGCCGGTGCCGGTCACGTCGAGCGTTTCATCATATTCGCGCTTCTGTGCGTCGGTCATGTGCCACCGGTCGCCGTTCGCGGCGAGCCGTTCGTTGTATTCGTGCGCCGCTTTCAGCATGGCTTTGCGTTCGGCGCCGGACATGTCTTTGGTTTGTTCCACGTAGCCTGCTACGGCGTATGACTGGTGCATGCGGTTCCACCAGTCGCTGAATGTCGGATACGCGATGAGGCCCAGCGCACCGATCATGGCGATTGCGGAAATGGCAATCATCACATTGAGCAGCGCATTCGATTTCTTATGCTTGGCAGCCGGTTTAACCTGCGCACCCGGTTTAACCTGCGCATCCAATTCGACTTGCGCAGCTGGCTTGGCGTCCGATTCATCCGTCACGTTATTTATGCTACGCCCGCTTCCGCAAAGCCGTCTTGGCAACGATCAGCAGCACCAAGCCAGCGCCCAAGATGGCCACGGCAATCCAAGCGGCCTGCTGCACGTCGGCGCCGGTGTGCGGCTGGTCCGGCGTGGTGGGTGGCGTGTGCGTGTTGGTGATTTCAGTGGAGTCGCCTTCCACATCGGAGATGGTGGTGTAGCCGTCGGGCACCGCCGCTTCGACCACGGTCCATTCGTGGTCCGCGTCGAGATCCGTCCACGAATGCGTCCACTTGTTGGACTCGTTCAGCTTCACGTTTTCCACGGGCTCGCCGTCGCGCAGGAGTTTCACGGTGATGGATTCGGGGCGCTTGCCGTCGGAATTGTTCCGGTCATTCCAGATTTTGCGCACAGTGCGTTCCACGGTTTTCGGCGGTTGCGCCACACATTCGGTTTTCGGTTCGATACTCAGCACACGCGACCCGCCGGAGACGCCGTCTTCGGGCACTGCGACGAGCATGCTGCCGGAAGAGCACGTCCATGTCTGGTTCTTTCCGGAGGCGTTGGCGACCTTCACGTCAACGCTGTCGGACACGGCCAAGTACAGGCCGTCGGACAGTCCGGTGAAGGTCAGATGCCCGGAGGTGTTGGTGACGCCGGTTGCCGTGGCGTCGGGCTTGTTCACTGCGATGAGTCCGGCGAGCGTGTTGGCCATGTCTCGCCACACTTGCGCGTCCTTGCCGGTCATCTTCGACCAGTCGACGGGGTAGGCGGTGGAGTCGGTGAACGGTGCGACGGGCTCGAAGGTGGCGCCGCCGCTGGCTGGAATCTGCCCGACTTTGTAGAGGTTGAAGCTGGCGTCCGAAATGGCGAAGTTGATAGAATCGTCGGACGTTTCGGAATCCGAGCTTTTGTGTTGGTAAGAAATGGCGATGCTGCCGCTGGCAGAGTCTGTTGTTGGCGCCGCGACGGCATCGCGAGTAGTGAATGCACAGGCTGCCGCGGCGAATGTGGCGGCGATTGCGCAGCATGCGGCGATGACGCGGCTTGCGATCGTGCGTTCCTTCATTGCCGACCCCTCTTCTGTGGATTGGAAAGTAAGCATGTTTGATTCGCCCCCAACGGCAAACCGGAAAATATATGGAGCCAGGCTGGATACTCAAGAAAATTAGGCAGTATACAAGGGATTGAGGTGGTCCAGCCCAGCATATGTGGGTTCAGTTATTATTTAATTTTTAGTTTTTAAATTATGTATTGCGATTCCCGTGAGCCGCTGCTGACTTGCGTCAACGCGGCTCACGGGTTTCGCATGGTTACTTCAGATTCTTATGGAATCCGGAGGATCAGGCATTGCGACGACGCAGAGCCATCACCAGGGTCGCGCCAGCAAGCACGAACACGGCGATACCAGCCACGTACAGGATCACGGTGCCCATGCCGCCGGTGGACGGGAGGTTGGAGCCCTTCTTGTTCACGACGTCGGCCTGAACGGTACCATTCGTCCTATCACCGTTAGTCTGATCAATCTTCACCCATCTCAACTGCGGATCGATGGCATCCGTATCATGGTCAGCGGTGATACTGAAGATCTTGTCGGCAGCAGTGTTATAACCAGCCGGAGTATGGCTTTCCACGAGCTTGTACTCGCCATCATCAATGCGGGAGAAAGATCCAGTGTAGGTGGGCTGATCCTTGGTGCCGCCCTTCGTCAGAGTGATCTCATCACCGACCTCGGTGTAGTTGCCGTCAGAGCCCTTCTTGAACAGCTTGAACCTCGGCATATCGCCATCGGCCGGATTGCCCTGGTCGAAGGTCTTGTTGACGTTCAGCTGGTAGGTGAAGACGATGACCTTGTCCTTTGGAGTTTCGCCAGTCGGAGAGTTTTCACCCTCGCCAGTGTAGTTCGGGTTGTTGGAGTACTGGAGATTCGCCTCATTCGGGTTGCCGGTGGAGCCAATCACAGCCTTATCGTTCAGCGTGGATTCATATTCAACAGTAAACTGGCCACCTGCAGCAACCGCGATATCAGAACCGTCAGCACCCTTAAGAGACTTGACATCGTTGATTGTGAGGGTGAACGTGCTATCAGCAGCGGTAGTAGTCGGGTTCAGAGTCAGGGTGTACTGGCTCACCGGAACGACGGTTTCTCCATACTTGACAGTGAAACCAGTAGCATCCGGATAAGTCAAACCAGCCGACTGGTTATCAGTAAAGACCAGCTTATAGGTCTTGTACGCCGCGAAATCATCCTCTTTCGTCGGCAGGGTGGCGGTCAGCTGGAACGGCACTTTGTCGTTCACATCGTAATCGGCGGAATCCTGCCAGCCGCTCTTATCACCAGTGGAGTCGTTAACGTCCTTGACCTTCTTCTGGAAGGTCGGCTTATCGACCTTACGAGTGATAGTCACTGCGCTGTTGCCAACAACCTTGACAATATACAGCGTCTGAGCATCATCACCGGTCACAGTATCATCTTTGTCCTTGGCCAGGTAGTAACCGGCAGGAACCTTTGTCAACGGAGCAGATGCAGTGAGATCGGAGCCATACTGAGTAGTCAGGTTTGCGAACTTGAGAATCTCGGCAAGTTTCGTCTGATCAGACTCTGTGCTTCCAATCTTGGCCAGCTTTTCAGCAGCTTCCGCAGCAGTCAGGTCCTTTCCCTGATCGCCTGCAGCATTAGTTACCTTAAAATCGGTACCAGCCTGGACGTTGCCAAGTGCACCGTTTGCGCCATAGGTACCAGTAAGAATCTGGTAGACAGAGTAGGTGTGGGTATCTCCGTCAGCGACCTGGATACCACCAGTTGGGTCAGCCGCCATGGCGGTGGAGGCACCGGCGAAACCGGCGACGGCCATTGCCGCGGTGGCTGCCACAGCGACGAGGCCTTTGAGAACCTTATTCATTGTTCTCCCTTTCTTTCTTGTTTGAAATCTTGAATCTTCAGTTATGTGTGTTCAGTTATTGCCTAGTGGGCATTGGGTCGCTACGCTACGGACCGGTCCCCCTTCCCCTAGACGAGTTCATCATTGCCGCCTCCTGACCTTGAGGGCCATTCCAGCCGCAACAACACCTATCAACGCAGCCACCAAAGCCGCCGCGTAAATCCAATAATCGCCAGCGCCACCAGTCCCCGGCAGAATCACACCCGGCTTGTTCTTGATGGCACCGCCATTGACAGTGAACGTGGTCTGCTCGTTGTAAGCGCTTGTACCTTCAGTATTGAAGTCGGTGTTCGCGTACCAATTGCCAGCGATGTTGTCGCCTTCCAGCGGGCCAATACGGAACTTGTGAGGAGTATTATCAAGATCGTAGCCATCAGGCGCTTTGGATTCGACGAGTTCGTACTCGCCCCAGCCCAAGCCGCTGATCTTGAATTTGCCGGAGTCGCCATCCAAATCAACATATGCACCAGTCTGGGTGGAGCAATCGGCGACGTTGTTCTCGTCGTTCACGCAGTCGGTGACAGTGCCAAGCGTGGCGCCCGAAGTGACAACGGTGTACTTGGCCACGCCATCAGCCCAAGAGAAGGTCTTCGTCTGCTTGAGGGTCCACTGGGAGCCGGGAAGCGGATTGGCATTGTTGGAGTCCGAAGACACCTTGGTCCACGTCACGCTACCAGTCTTACGAGTGTTCGCGATCTTGTTGTCAGCATTGTCCGAACCAAACGCCGGCTTCCAAGTAGCAGATCCGTTGGCGATGGTGATCGTGTACACCATATTGGACACTTCGTAACCGTTCGGGGCGGTCTTCTCCTTCAGATGGTACGTGCCATTCGCAAGGTCGGAAACCTTGAACTTGCCAGCAGCCGTGTCCTCATCCACCTTGGTGGAGACAGTCTCGTTCACCGCGTTCAGCACACTACCCTGAGCGCGCAGCACAGCCGAAACCGCACGATGCTCACCACTACGGGAGGTAACGCGACGGCTACTATATGCGGCAGTAGAGGTGACAGCACAGCCCGAAGGAGCCTTGTTCGAATACGACGGTCCGGCGGAAATCACCACAACATCGGGAAGTTCACTACCGTTGGTGAACTTGAAGTTGTTGCCTTCCTTTGGAACGCTGTCAGACGACCCGCTAGCCCCATACCACTTGCTGGTATCGCCGCTGATGTATTTGAATCCGAACTGGCTAGTCGAGTCAATCGCATTGTTGCCGGTCAACGGAATATTCGCATATGCATAATTGGAGCAAGAGCCACCCATTGGCGTCATGTTGAGGTCTGTCCAATTAGAGGAAGCCGCAATACGGTAATGCACTTTGACGTTGCTTGAAGGCCAGTCCGTCTGCGCTTGGAAATAGAGCGTAAGGTACTGCTTGGCGGTCACGCTCACCTTCAAAGTGAACGTTTTGTTGTGAGTCTCCGTGGCAGTGATGATAACGGGGCTTGAGGTCACGCGGTTCGCGGTCAACGTGACGCTTTCGCCAGTGGCGGCGCTCAGCGAGACGTTATCCGCATTATTGGAAGTGGACCATGTAACAGTGTTGCCTTCAGGAGCCACAGAAGCAATCAGATTAAGGGTCTTGCCCTTCTCAAGACTGATTTTCTGACCATTGGTATAGCCTCTAATCGACACGGAAGTCTCTACGGTCACGCCGGAAACATTGACAGTGAACGATGCGGTGACCTTACCATCAGCCGACTTCACGGTAATAGTGGTATTGCCATCGCCGGTCGGAGTGACCAAACCGTTTTCGCTCACTGCAGCCACGGCGCTGTCGGCAGACGACCACGTCAACTTCGCATTGTCAATGGGCGTACCGTTCTGGTCATAGGCCACCGCGTGGAATTGCTGCGCAGTGCTGTTCGTAAACGACACGGAAGCCGCTTCGTTATTATTCGCATCAAAGATCTTGACGGACTTGACCTCTGTGCCGGACTGGTCGTCAGTAATGTTCCAAGACTGCTCAGCAGTATTGCCATTCATTTTGGAGAGCGTCCACGTCGAACCGGCCAGCAGCGTGCTCTGGTCGGTGCCGTCAACCTTCTGCCATTCGATCGAGGAACCGGTCTTCTTATTGATGATCTTGCCGCCAGCCAGCAGTTCATCCGCTTCTCCGGTGATTTCAATGCCGTTACTGTTAAAGACATGAACAATGTTTTTTGCGGCTTCGGTAGTGTCACTAGTGTTGATCTGGTAAATATTGGTATTCTGCGCGTAACCTTCGACTGTGCCGGATTCCTTAAGGAAGTAAGTGCCGTTCTTGGCGAGGTTGCCCAACTGGAACGAACCTTCCGCATCATCAGCATCATCGTTCCAACCGTCATCGGCGATGGTGGCGAGAGCGTTCGTACCGTTTACCGCATCGTCCTTCCTGCCATACACGGTCCAGCTGGTTCCGCCGAGAGGACTGTGCTCAGCGGTGTCATCCACCTTGTCCCATGCGATTGCCGCACAAGAAGTAGAATACGAGCCGTTCCACGGAAGGTTGTGGCGTTCCTGATCCATATCCAGAGCCGAAGCGGAATGGCTACGTTCGTAGTTGATGAACGGATAGAAAATGCCGTCCCCACCAGTATTGCCCACCGCATTAGGGTTGTACATGGCGAACGATCCACCGACCCATACGCGGCCGTTGGTACTCACATGCGATTCGAAGCTGCCATTCGGCACAAGGATGCTGCCAAGGAAGCCCGCAGCCGGGTCATCATTCGTTTCCATGTCGAACGTGCCGCCCCACACGCCATCTTTCTCTTCCGCCGTTGAATTCGCACTTGTACGAGTAGTAGTGCCGCTACCCTTACCACCACGAATAATCACATTGCTCGCATCTGCAAAGTTCCACATAATCTGCTGGGCGCGCTTGGCATAAGCTTTATCGGTATAGGAGCCGCCCAGTTCATGGGTCTGATTACTCATATCAGTCCACCAGAAGCGCCAACCATTGTGGAAATCCACGTTTCCACCGGTCACATTGATGACCACGGAGGAGGTGTCCGGAATATTCGTGAATCTAAAGCTCACGCCGGTATACGACGACGAGGAATCGTTCAGCATGCTTGCCGGCAGATTGAACACCTGCATGGAGGACGTGCCATTACCTACAAACTCGATGATTTTCTCATGCACGCTACTGATGGTGAAGGTATAGCTTCTATCAAACTTCTCGCGAACAAGACTGTTGTAATTTTCGTCAGTTGAAGAGGTTTTCGCATCAGCCACGTAGACGCTGCTTGACTGCTGCTTGCTGAGGCCACTCAGATTCTTCGATAACGTCTTGATATAGGAGCCGAACCCAGTGAATGTCTGACCGGTGAGACCAATCTGATCATCATTTTGCTCCCAAAAGACGTTACCGGTTGTACCGTCCGGTACGTAAACGGATTGACGATTGTTGTACTTGGCCTTATCGGTATTTTGCGAGCCGGAAACATTACCAAGAATGTCGTTGGACGAATAGCCGTACACGGTGGTTAAATCGCCAGCAATGTTAGCCGTATAACTTGGCTCCGAAGCATTGGTCTGGCCAACCCATCCGGCATTGCCCCAAGCCTGCGCACCACCGACCCAGTTGATATCGCTATCGGCGCTCTTGCCTCTCACTTCAAGCGTGGAAGAACCTGTTACCGGACGATACTGACCGCCGAAGCCGACAATACCGAAACGGAAGCCTTTGTAGTCCCGTACATAGCCGTTCTTCACGCCATCAGCATCGGTGTAGTACGAAGTCCACACGCCTTTGAGCGGATGCATAAGCAGCTTGCCGTTCACTGCGGTCAGGCCTTCGGCTTCGGCAGCGTATGAACCAGACGGCCCATTGACGTTATTCATATTGCCGGATGAGGCTTTCTGGCCTACATACATATCACCGCCAACATATGTGGCGATTCCGGAATCCACAGTTCCGCTACCGGTATCGGTGCCAAGGGAAATGCTGGTAGGCGTGCAGATTGCGCCGTCATTGTGACTTTCATCAGCTTTGGCATTGTAGGCGGGGAGGAGGGAAGTTACTGCTACGGTGGCCATCATGGCTACCGCTATGGCGGCGGCGGTCAGCGAGCGGGTACGCGAAAGCGCGCGACCGGATGCCGATCGCGTTCCTGCATAGTGTCGTGGTGCGTTGCCGACACCATTACGCCATTGCCTCATCTTGTCCCCTATCCGCAAAGTGTTCACCCTTCTGAGCCCCTCAACTCGAGGGTTGATATCCTTTGCATAATGCCGTTATCACTTCTGTTTTACGTATAGCTTCTACGCTGTTCCCATCTCCGGCAACACAGCCGGAAACCTCTGTTTTCCCTTTTTCTCTGACCTACGGTTTACTATGATAACCTTTGCAGTTATGAAAACAAAATGAAACAGAAAGAACCCACACCCCCTCCCCCGATACGTTTTTTCGTCCCCTCTCACGGGGACAACGCTTTAAAGCCTGATATTCAAAGGTTTGTCAACGATTGCAAAATCAAAAACACATGCTGATCATTGAATGAAATTCATCATTCATCAGCCCCCGATTGGCGTGTCATGAAACACATCACTGCAAATTGTTTCATTTTTTTCCTGAAAACGTATGCCACACACCGTGACTACAGTGGGGGTATCCCTTATCAATCCACCCCAGGCCATCACAATCAGCCCGTCGGCATTGACGGGCTGCGGAAGGACAATGAGACTCGGCTCTCAGCGGCCAGTGCCGTACACGGAATCGGTGCCGCGTAGTACGAGCTGGGCGCGCACAATCTCATGCGCGTTCTCAAGCGGCTTGCCTTCGATAAGCTTCATGGCCTTTTGTGCGGCCGCGCGACCCATCGCATACGGATCCTGGCGCATGGTGGTCAGGTTCACAGTGTCGGCGTACGGCGAATCGTCGAAGCCGATAATCGAATAGTCACTCGGCGTGTGGTGGCCGTAACGTTCCAAACGCAACACCAGCGGAATCGCCATCATATCCATCTGGCAGCAGATCGCGTCCGGGAACTCGTCCAACGCAAGCAGCGCGGTCAACGCCGAGTCGGCGAAGGTCTTGCCACGCGGCACAGAGACGACGCGCCACTTGAAGTCATGGGAGGCCCCCATCGTCTTGCAGGCGCGGACGAAGCCCTGTCCTCGCGCATCGATGGAGGAATTAATGGAATCGACCGCATCGGAGCACACGTACACGATATTCTTGTGCCCCAGATTGATCAGATGCTGGGCGGCGGTGAACATGCCGTCCTCATCGTCGATGGAGATGGTGGCGTCGAAGCCGTTTTGCGTCGGCGTATTGATGCCGATGATCGGCACGTGGATGCGTTTGAGCTGCTGGATTTCCTTCGGATCCACGCCGAACGACGTTACGAATACGGCGTCCACGTTGCGGCGGACGGGCAGATTCGTGAAGAAGTCGCGGCGGTTTTCGGCGGTGTCGACGTGCTGGAACAGCGATACGTCATACCCGGCATTATGCATGACGGATTCGATTCCAGCGAACACTTCCGTATTGAACCAGCTAGTGATCTCTTCATTCATCAGCATCGCCACACGGTACGATTGGCCGGATTTCAGCGACGTGGCGGAACGGGAGATGTTGAAATCAAGCTTGTCCGCCGTTTCCAGCACCTTGCGGCGCGTACGTTCGGACACCAGTTCCGGCCGCGTGAACGCGCGCGATACCGTGGAAATCGACACACCCGCGGCCTTGGCCACCTCGCGAATGCCTGCTCTATCCATCTCTCAACCCCTTTGCGGTTTCTGCATCATAATCACAAACGTTCCCAGCCTTGGAAACACTCGCTTGAGCGGCAATGCTCTCCCATATTGCTACTATTATACTGCGAACGTTGTCAAAAATCACGCTAATGTTGCACCAATAGCACAAAATATCAAAATAACTGGATAAGCCGCGTAAAAAGCCCACTTCGTCCACTGCCGCTTATAACCCAACTCGCCGTTGTAATAATGCACGAATGCAACGCCAATGCCAGGCATAATCATCATCACCGCGCCAAACAGGCCGGCAGTGAACATCATCGAATTCTCATGCTGGCGCATCAACGTGAAAATCAGCACGAAACCAAGCGTCACCGAGCCGACGCTCATCATATGCTGGCGCAGGCCGACGCGCAGCAGCAGATCCCACAACAGTCCGATCAACACCAGACCGACCGACAACAGCACCTTCATGACCTTCTGATAGCGCGACGCCACCCAATCGAGCGCGGCAAGCACAACAAACGCAACGAACAGGCCGAAAACGGGATTCTGCGAGCCCAGGTCGAAAGCCTTATGCGATGTGGCGAGGTCGTACGGCACCTCGCACACCACGGCGAGAATGAACAGCTGCAGGCCGTACGCGACCCGGCTGTGCGTTTCACGGAAACCCTGCACCAGCAGCCACGCGTAGATCGGAATGGCGAACCAGGACACCACTTCGCTCAGGACCATCGCCGTCAGCGACGTCATATTGTTGGTATCGGAGCCGAAGAACAGCGGCACGATGGTGGTGCTGCCGGCGGACAAGGCCAACGCCACCGCGCCGATGACCTTAAGTTGGAACACCGTCAGTCCGCGACGCTTTTTCCTGTTGCGGCGAGCGCCGCCGAATCCGATTTGGTCGGTCGAATCGGTTCGAGCTCCCTGCTCGGCATAGCCTTCCATATGTCCTCCTCAGTTCCGCATACGGCCTTTCGTGCGCCCAAGACGCCCAGTACGCCCAAGACGCAACCTACGCGCGTTTCACGCGTTCAGCACGAATTTCAGCAGACCGTCGTAGTCGGCACCGGTAAACGAACATACCGCATGCTCCGACTTGGGCGGGTCGCTCATCGGCGAAATTTCCGTACGGAAGTATGCTGCGTCGAGACCGGCGGAATTGGCTCCGATAATATCGTTTGCTTCATCGTTGCCCACCATGAGCGCGTTTTTTGCGATTACGAACTCGCGGTCGAGAGCCAACATGTACAAGTCGCGGGCAGGCTTGCGGATTTTCTCTTCGCTGGAGATAATCACGTCGTCCAGTACGTTCGCCAAGCCGGTCATTTCCAGTTCGGGGCGAGTATAGCAGGCTTGTGCGTTGCTTAGCAGCGCCACGACGACGCCGGCCTCCTGCAATGCTTCGATCATGTCGAGTGCGCCCGGATACAGGCGGATCATGCTGGTGCTGCCCTGCCGGAACGCCCATGCGGCTTTCAGCGCGGCTTGCGGCAGTGCCAGTTTCTTTTCAGCCTCCTCACTACGGTTCATCAGCAGCGACCGGTAGACCGGCAGGATATCGAATTCATCCCATCCGTTACGGACGATTGCACGATCGGCTTGATGGACCATTTCGCGGGCCTCAAGTTTTTCGAAGCGTTCGCGCATTTCGTCGACCGATTCGTAGTCGGCACCCAGTTCGCAAACGCAGTCATATAGCGCCTGCCAGGCGGTTTCGCTCTGTTCGTCTGTACGAATGTCGATCAACGTCCCGTAGAGGTCGAAAAATACCACCTCATATCGTGGATTATGAGCTCCGGCTCCCACTTCTCGTATCCTTTCTGGTTTTCCGGCCCCATTGCCGTATCGGTTACGGCGACCGCAGCTTTGCGGTCGCCGTTTTGTAGCTTCCCTACTGAGAGTATTACTGCAACCGCCAGATTGCAAACGTATGCGGTGGAACAATCAAATAATCGCCATCACCTGCGCTCACATTGCCTTCCATCGGACTGACGGACGAGCCGAGACCACACCAGTATCTCCGTATTCCGTCAATCGGTTCCAAACCCGTTACGGCCACGTCAATAACGCCGACGTGTCTGCTTGGATTGGCGGCCATCAGATAATCGCCGACGCGGAACACGAGTTCGTCGCCTTCCGTATCGACGATATTGCGATTGCCGTCGAACCACTGTGGATCAGACTTGCGCAATGCAATCAACTTCGCGTAATACTCAATCAAATCGCGCTTCTGCCATGCACGGTTCCAATCGAGCCAGTTAAGCTCTTTGGCGGAATCGTAAGAATCAGAGCTGCCGAATTTGGTACGTGCGAACTCCTCGCCGGACAGCATGAACGGGATGCCAGCGGAGGTAAGCGTGATACCCACAGCCAGCTTGTTGGCGTCCATCACGTCGGTCAGCGCGGCCGCAATCTGCGGACCGACACCGGCCAGCCCTTCCGCCGAGAAATCGGCGTCATACATGACTTTTGGCACATCCACGGTATTTTCGTTAACGCCTTCGGCCACGGTGCTGCCCAACGAACCAGCCGCAAAGCTCGCGCACAACTTGTCCCACAGCGTGAGGTCGTCGTGCGCGGACACGTATTGAATGACCTGGCCTGCCACTCCTTCCGAATGTTTGCCGCGACGCCACGCGTCCACGGCCTCACGCGCAGCCGCTACGTTCTCGTGCATGCCACCGTTCACATAACCCGGGCGGTCCGAGAAGAACACATGGCCCTTGATGGTGTCTCGCGTGGTGTCGCAGAAGTGGCCGATGCGACTGTCAAGCTTCGACAGGCCTGACTTGTCAGCCAGCACGGTGTCGCTGGGCAGCGGCGCGGTGGCGCCCGCGGACCACGGTTCGCCGTACATGAGAATGTCGCGTCCACGGCCGGGAATCTCATCCAGCGCGGCACGCACGGCATTCATGGTGTCCACGTCAATCAGACCCATCAGGTCGAAACGGAAGCCGTCCATGTGGTATTCGCGCGCCCAGAACGTCACGGATTCCACGATGAACCGGCGGAACATCTTGCGTTCGGTGGCCATATCGCAGCCGCAGCCGGATCCGTTGGCCAGCGCGCCGTTGGGCTTACGGCGCAGGAAATAGTCCGGCACCGACCGCTCAAACCAATTATCGGGCGAGAACATGTGGTTGTAGACCACGTCCATGATCACTTTGATGCCGGCGTTGTGCAGCGCCTGCACCATCTGCTTCACTTCGCGGATGCGCACCGACCCGTCGAACGGATTGGTGGAATACGAGCCTTCCGGCACGTTGTAATTGACCGGATCGTACCCCCAGTTGTAGCGATCGCAGGTCTCTTCGTCCACGGAACCGAAATCGTAAATCGGCATGAGCTGCACCGCGGTGACGCCAAGTTTCTTGAGATATGCGATGCCCGTGGGAAAGTCGGGATGCCCGTCCAGAGACGTACCGTCGTCGGTGAACGCCAGGTACTTGCCCCGATGCGATTCGGGGAAACCGCCGGCGGGATCATTGCTGAAATCGCCCACATGGGTTTCCCAGACCACCGTCTGCGCAAGCGGCACGTCCGGCATATGGTCGCGGTACCAACCATCCGGATTGGTGCGGCTGAAGTCCACGACCATGCTGCGCCGGCCGTTCACACCGGCCCCGCGCGCCCACGGATCGGCGACGCGGTCCACGGAACCGCAATCGCGTTCGATCAAAAAGTCGTAATACACGCCGTGCATGTTGTCGGCGAAATCGTACGTCCAGGAACCATCGGATTCCGGACGCATCGTGTACTGTCCAATCAGAGCGTCGCCGCTTTCCCCCATGGAGCCACGCGAGAACAGTCTCAGGGTCACCTTCTGTGCGGAAGGAGCCCAGAGAGCGAACTGGGTGCCGGTTTCAGTAACAACGGCACCCAGCGGCCGTTCCAGACACAGCGGGAACGGTTCGGCGATGCTCGTGTTCGGCTGTGCGAAGCTGTCTACGAGCGTCATATCCTTTGCCTTTCTTTAGCCCTTCACGGAGCCCGACATGGACTCCTGATAGAAGCGCTGCATCACAATGAACAGGATGGCGATCGGAACGGAGATCACGACCGCGGCCGCGGCGAAGCGGGCAAACCAGTTCTGGATATATTCCTTCTGCAGCATGAGCCACAGGCCCAATGCCACGGTGTAGTTGGATTGCGTACGGCAGATCACCTTGGCCATGACAAAGTCGAGCCACGGGGTCAGGAAGCCGATGATGGCCTGGTAGACGATCATGGGCTTGCAGATCGGGATGATGATCTTATGGAACACCTGGAAACGGGTGCAACCGTCGAGCAGGGCGGCTTCGTCCAGCGAGGTCGGAATGGTGTCCATATAGCCCTTCATCACGTAGAAGCCAGCGCCGGAACCGGCGGAGTACACGAGAATCAACGCCACGGTAGTCATGGTGCCGCTTGACAGGCCCAAGGCCTTCAAGATGAAGTAGATGGCGGTGACGGCCATGATACCCGGGAACATGCCAAGAATCAGCACAACGTTCATGAAAGTCTTGCGCACACGGAAACGCATACGGCTCATGCAGTATGCCACAGAGAGCACGAAGATCAGAGAAATCGCACAGGTGAAGCAGGCGATGATGAACGTGGTGCCGAACATCTTCGGGAAGTCCAACACGTTGCGGTCGGTGAACAGCACCCTATAGTTGTCCAGAGTCCACTCCTTCGGGAAGAAGGAGCTGGTGTACGGGGCGGTGTTCTTATTGAACGACTCCGCGAACACCCATACGATTGGGACGAGCCAGATGACGGCCAGAATGGCCAGGAACAAGTGGGCGAACACGTCGCCGGTGATACGGCGGATCTTCTGGTCGTGCAGAAGGCCGTGGCTTTCCACTTTGGTTGCGGAATGCTTGTTGCTCATCGGAATGCCTCCTCATTCTTATAGGAGCCGGAATTGCGGTAGGTGATCAGCGAAACGATGGCCAACACGACGAAGGTCATGATGCCGATCACGGCACCGAGATTGTAATCCTGCTTGTCCACGGTCAGCTTGTACAGCCAGGTGATAAGCAAATCAGTGGAGCCTGCGGAATCGCCCAATGGCGTAGGATCGCCGCCGGACAGCAGGTAAATGACGTTGAAGTTGTTCACATTGCCCGTGAAGGTGGTAATCAGGTACGGAGTGAGCACGAAGATGATGTACGGCATGGTGATCTTCGTGAAGATCTGCCACCAGTTGGCACCGTCGATCTTCGCCGCTTCGTACTGGTCGGCCGGAATGTTCTGCAGAATACCGGTGATCTGCATGATGGTGTACGGGATACCGACCCACAGGTTGATGATGATCACGGTGACGCGGGCCCAAGTGGCGTTGGTGAAGAACGGCAACGGGCCGTCAATCCAACCCCACGTCTGCAGCATGCGGTTCACCGCACCCTGCGGCTGGAGCATGGTGTGCATGACCAACAGGGACACGAACTGCGGAACGGCGATGGACATGGAGAAGCATGCGCGCCAGAAACCCTTGAAGTGGGTGGTCTTGCGGTTGATGATCATGGCCACGAACATGCCGAAGAAGAAGTTCAGGAAAGTGGCGAAGAAAGCCCAGACCAAGGTCCACACCAGCACGCGTCCGAACAGTGCAGCGTTAACAGTGCCGCCGCTGTTGGAGAAAACCTTGGCGAAGTTCTCAAAGCCGACCCAGTGGAACAGCACGAGGTGCTTGTGGTCATAGCTGGTGAATGCCATTGAAATCATGAAGATCAACGGCAGCACGGTGAACACGACGATGCCCAGCGTGGGCAGGAACATCAGCAGAACGTGCGCCTTGGCATCGAGCAGCTCGCGGACATCGTCCATGAAGCTCGGAGCCTTGCCGTTCTCCTCGAGCAGCACCTGGGACTTGTATGCAGAGCGCACGGACATGACCCACAGGCCGATGAAGGCAGCGGTGATAACCAGAGTGGCGACACCGTACAACAGGATGACCACGGAACGGTCAGGTTCGGTGTAGACCCAGAAGCCGTCGACCAGCTTCTTGCCGCCTGCATTAGTGCCCAAGGTCGGCAACTTGGAAAGATAGTCCACACCATTGATTGCCATGAACACGAAGTATGCGATTTCCAGCGCCAGCATGGCAATGCCCTTGACATACTGCTTGCGCACGATATCGCCAAGACCAAACACCACTGCGGAAAGCTTAGTGAACAGGTCACCACGCCGGAACGCCGCCCTTACCGTGTAAGGCGACGGAGAAACATAATCAGCACCCTGCTTCCGAAGGCGCTTCATCTCCCGTGGGGAAAGAGTTGTTGCTGTCATTTCGACTGCCCTCTCATATGGATATTGAAAGATAAAAAAAGCTTTGCTCCCGGACAAGGGGAAGGAGAATTTAAAAACCTTGCCCGGGAATGCAAAGCTCGGAGGAGGAGTGAGCCACTATGCAAAGTGGAGAGAGACACCGCGACTCGAAGCATCTCTCAAAGCTGCAGGATGGCTGGGGGGATTTGGCAGTGCCAACCACCTGCATTCTTCAGTTATTGGATTTTTAGGATTACTGATTTCACTCAGCGATCTTGCCACCGGCCTGCTTGACCCAATCCTGGTACTTGGCGGCAGCGTTGTCCTTGGTGATTTCCTTGTTGACCAGGGCCTTGCCGAAGGTTTCGGCCGGAGTCCACCAATCGTTCATGCCGGACAGACCGGACTGCAGGAGGGCGGTGTTGGCCATGGTGTCGGCCTGGGCCTTGGCTGCGATGTCGTCGGTGGTCAGGTCGGACAGGGACTTGTCGGTCGGCGGGATGGCGCGCATCTCGTAGTGCAGCTTCTGAGCTTCGGTGGAGCCGAGGTAAGCCGCGAACTGAGCGGCGGCCTTCGGGTTCTTGGCGTTCGGGTTGTAAGCAGCGGCCTTGGTGGCGGCGAAGGACTTCATCTGCTTCTTCTGGCCGTTCACGGTGAAGGTCGGCAGAGAGGTGGCGGCGTAGTTGTCACCCAGGGCCTCCTTCACGTCCTTAGCGGACCAGGTACCGGAGAACAGCACGTCGGCGGAGCCATCCTTGATGGCTGCGAGGCCGGAAGCGCCATCGTCGTTGGAGAAGTTCGGGTTGGCGACCACATCAACCAGATAAGAGGTGATATCGGCGCCGTCCTTCGGGAAGACCATGCCTGCGTCAGCATCATTGCCCTTCTCGCCGAACAGGCTCAGGCCATCATAGAAGCCGTTGATGTACCAAGAATTCTGCAGGGAGAACGCGACCTTGGCCTTGGAAAGGATGGTATCGAAGTCCTTGGCCTCATCCTCGGTGATCTTGGACTTGTTGTAGTACATGAACCACGTGTTGTCGGTGTACGGCACGCCATAGAGCTTGCCATCGGTGCCGGTGACGGAGTTGACTTCGAGGTCACCGTTCTGTTCCTTCACCTGCTTCTCAGCGTCGGTGCCCAGCTGGCCAATGGCCTTGGCATCCATTAGAACACCCAACTGATCGGAAGCGAACATATAGACATCGGCCGCCGCGGACGGATCAGTGCTGACCTGCTTGGAAGCATCGCCTTCAGAGACCACGTCATTCTTCCACGTGATATTGTATTCCGGATGCGCCTTGGCGAAGTTCTCTTCGACCTTGCCCAGCCAGTTGGTGTCCTTGGCCTGGTCTTCCTGCGGGGCCCACACGCTCAGCGTGACGGCCTCGGTGGAGCCGGAAGCGTTCTTATCGCCACCGTCGGAGGAGCCACCGCACGCAGCGAGCGGAACCAGCATAGAAACGGCAGCAGTAAGTCCGATTGCCTTCTTCCAATCGATCTTCATTGATCTTCCTTTCCTCACATAACCTTGTGTTCCTCAACATCTCCGGTTAAATGGTACGGACCAAAACCCTGCATACGTTCACATCATCGTTCTTGGATGATTACCAACAACACTGGGGCCACCAAAAATGTATCAGTGATTGTTTAGTGTAGCACGTTTCTGCCAACGTTTGCAATTCAGCGTTATGATTGTTTCAAAGAAACACCGCAAACCGCGAAATATCAAGGAGACACACCCTCATGC
>SKEL01001275.1_pt1 | contig 22717 bp, 20 predicted proteins | sample 4826741 | NCBI WGS metagenome assembly SKEL01 (sample SAMN11008810, study PRJNA524170) | human gut metagenome | biome: Human fecal sample; material: Feces; isolation source: fecal sample from pouch patient p33 | host: Homo sapiens | place: Israel: Tel-Aviv | collected 2016-03-22
TATCAAATTTTGTCTCAAGGCTCTCTATGTTCTTCTATAGAATCAGTTCTCTTAATGTAGCGGTAACTAGGTTAAGTTCGGCATCTGATAGACGCAAGGTTGTTGGGGAAATAAATAGATTATTCTTAATCTGATAAGTAATGTTCTCTAACGTTTCTTCCTCTAGCATTACTTGAGTCATTTCCGGTAGATTTTCATCGATGATATTTCTAAGATCAGTTTTTAGATTAGTTATACTTGACTGTGCGTCTATGTCTACGATATCTGTTATAAGATCGAAACTAGCAAACAGTTCAGCTAGATTATCTACGGTAGCACTTTTTCCAACACCACCTTTTTGGTTCGCAACGGCTATAACTCGTCCCATTTAATTATCACCTTCCCTTTTTTTACATGATATTAGTATATCACTTTTCCAGGTACTTATCCATAAAATGTTTCACGTGAAACTTAGTTTTTCCATTTTTCATAAATATGAATCTGTTCTATTTGTTATTTTCGTTATCTTTATGCTTTTCCATTCTTTTTATTTTTTAATGTTTCACGTGAAACATTTTCTTTGATTACACAGATGTTCATTTTGCGTTCATTTTGCAAAGGCAATCTTCCAATTTATAAGTAAATATAGTATAATTAGTAGTAAGAAAGTGAGGTATCAACATGAACTGGAAAAAGACATTATTGTTCATCTCGACAGCAATTGGAACAACAACCCTGGCGTTCCACGTAATAAACAAATTCATATTCAACACCTCTGATGAACACTCAGAAGAAGACTCATCCAACTACTACAATTGGAAATTTGGAAATATATATTATCAAAAGACAGGAAGCGGCTCGCCTCTTCTTCTCATCCATGATCTGAATCATTACAGTTCTTCAATGGAATGGGACAAAGTAATCGATACTCTTTCCAGAGAACACACTGTGTATACCATAGATCTTCTTGGATGCGGAAAATCTGATAAACCTGCCATCACATACACCTGCTATCTCTATGTCCAGCTTCTCACTGATTTCATTCGCGATATCATTGGAGAAAAGACAGATATCGTTGCAACCGGAGCATCTGTTTCTTTTGTAACAGCTGCCTGTCAGAACATTGCCGATCAGATTGGTCATATAATCCTTGTTTGTCCGGAAAGCATCCGTACACTTGCAAAAGCACCAAACCATAAGTCAAAGCTGCTCGCAAGTATTATAAATCTTCCTATATATGGAACATTCATCTATAATGTTGGCGCACGTAACACTGCACTTTCGGATTCTCCTGAATGCAGATATCTCTACTCAAGCATTTTAGGTCATTATACAACAGTAAATATTGCTCATTGTCTCGAAGGACTTACAACTTCCATTGCCGTGATTTCCGGGAAAAATGCACCGGAAACTTTCGAAAAAGCTGAAGAATACTGTAATGTTCTCCCATCCATTGAGCATATTGAAATTGCAGGCTGTGGATTACTGCCGCAGCGGGAAAATGCTGATGCATTTTTAGAGCAGATAGACATATTGCTAAGCGACAACTGCTAGTATTCTGCCTGTATCACCAGTAAATAATATTAAGTTTTACAAAAGGGGTAATGTTTCACATGAAACATTACCCCTTTTACATTTTCTTATTTTTCACAAAATTCTTATCAAATTGCTATTTTTCTTACCGGATCGGCTCTTTGGAAGGCATTCCAGCCTTTCGTGGATATTTCTTTGCCGTATTCTTCACTTTGTGGATCTTCACGAACGATCTGCCGATGTCTGTTCCCGGAAGCTCGAATTTTACTACGTCTTCAATCTTACCGCCAAGTATCTTTACCGCTTTCGACGACTCTTTTACCTCTTCATCAATCTCACCCGATTTATAAGGTACAAACATACCATCCACTTTTACGTAAGGCAGGCAATATTCACTCAACGTTGCCAGATTTGCAACTGCTCTGGACACACACAGATCATACTGTTCTCTATATGCTGCATCTTTGGCATAATCTTCCGCTCTTCCATGAATTGTGTGGATATCTTCCAATCCCAGTTCTTCAATCACAGCATTCAGGAACTTAATTCTTTTGTTCAACGAATCAAGCAATGTCACTTTCAGATGTGGAAATGCGATCTTAAGCGGTAATCCCGGGAATCCCGCCCCCGTACCAATATCGATCACCTGATCTACCTTAGCCATATCCATGACTTTTACAATAGAAAGGCTGTCTACATAATGTTTTTCCACAACCTCCTCATATTCTGTGATTCCAGTCAGGTTCATCACCTTATTCCACTCTTCAAGAAGCTTATGATAGGCATCGAACTGCTCTTTCTGCCGGTCCGTGATCTCTATTCCTATCTTTTCCAGGCTTTTTTTCAAAATCTGGTCCATATTTTTCTCCTTATTTCTCTCTAAAATCAATAAGTATATAAAATGTATGATTTTTCATGTTATTCATTTTATATACTTATTATTATATTTACTATATAGTTATATTTATATTATTTTATGATATAATTATAAATATATTTACCACTGTAATCCGTTGTATCTCTGCACTTTATCTGTGATTTCCACTCAGATATACCAGCAGCACCGAGATATCAGCCGGAGACACACCGGAAATGCGTGACGCCTGTCCGATCGACACCGGTCTGTACTCTTTCAGCTTCTGAACTGCTTCGATACGAAGGCTGTTCACTGCATCATAGTCCATATCTTCCGGAATTTTCTTATTTTCCATCTTCTTGAACTGCTCTACCTGGCGTTTCTGACGCTGGATATAACCATCATATTTCAGGGAAATATCCACCTGTCCGATCACTTCTTCCGCCAGATCTTCCGGCAATTTTGGCCGGGTCACATCAATATCTGCAACTGCTTCGTAAGACAATTCCGGTCTCCGAATCAATTCTGCCAGACTGCTTCCGGAATTCAGCGGTGTACTTTCATAGGATTCCAGGAGTTCCTGTACCTTTTCACTGGTTCCGACATAAGCATTCTTTAACCGCTCGATTTCCGACTCTATCAGCCTTTCTTTTTCCTTCAGGCGGTCGTAACGCTCCTGTGAGATCAGACCGACTTCATAGCCTTTTTCCGTCAGACGCTGATCCGCATTGTCCTGTCTCAGAAGCAAACGGTACTCTGCCCTGGAAGTCATCATACGGTACGGCTCATGGCTTTCTTTTGTAACCAGATCATCGATCAGAACGCCGATATAAGCCTCTGAACGGTCTAACACCAGGGATTCCCTGCCTTGCAGCTTTCTGGCGGCATTTATGCCCGCTATAAGCCCTTGTGCGGCAGCTTCCTCATAGCCGGAGCTTCCGTTGAACTGTCCTGCGCTGAATAATCCACTGATGTTACGGAATTCCAGGGATGGTTTTAACTGTCTTGCATCAATACAGTCATACTCGATCGCATATGCATTTCTTACGATCTTCACATGCTCCAGCCCTGGAACACTGCGGTACATGGCATACTGTACATCTTCCGGCAGCGAGCTCGACATACCACCGATATACATCTCATCCGTCTCCAGTCCTTCCGGCTCAAGAAATACCTGATGACGCTTTTTATCTGCAAATTTTACAACTTTATCTTCGATCGACGGACAGTATCTCGGTCCCGTTCCCTCGATCATTCCGGAATACAGCGGTGATCTGTCCAGATTGGCACGTATGATATCATGTGTCGTCTCATTTGTATAAGTCAGCCAGCATGAAGCCTGGTCGATCTGCACATCGTCCGGATTCGTAGTAAATGAAAACGGCACTACCCTCTCATCTCCGAACTGCTCTTCCATCTTGCTGAAGTCCACGGTTTTACGGTCTACCCTGGCAGGTGTTCCTGTCTTGAAACGGTACATCTTAATTCCCAGTTCTTTCAGACAATCGGTCAGATGATTGGCCGCCTGCAGTCCGTTCGGACCGGTATACTGACTCACATCCCCATAGATACAACGTGCCTTCAGATAAGTTCCGCTGCAGATGATAACCGCCTTACAGTGATAAGTTGCACCCGAAAATGTCTGCACTCCGGTAATCTTTCCATCTTCCACCAGGAGATTTACCACCTCTCCCTGCTTGATCTCAAGATTCTCCTGCGCTTCCAGTACACGGCGCATCGTTCTGCTGTAGACCGCCTTATCAGCCTGTGCACGAAGCGAATGTACCGCCGGGCCTTTGGACTTATTTAACATTTTTGACTGGATAAATGTACGGTCGATGACCTTTCCCATCTCTCCGCCAAGGGCATCCAGTTCTCTTACCAGATGGCCTTTGGAACTTCCTCCGATATTCGGATTACACGGCATCATCGCAATGCTGTCCACACTTACGGTAAATACCAGTGTCTGAAATCCAAGTCTCGCCGTTGCCAGTGCCGCCTCGCATCCTGCGTGTCCGGCACCGATGACGACAACATCATATTTATCTTTATTTTCCCATACAGAATTTGCTGAATATCTCATTAACCAAATCTTCTCCTATCGTTTCGCCGGTGATATTGCCGAGAGCTTCATATGCATCCATAAGATCGATCGAATAGAAATCCTCCGGCATATCTGCGGCAATGCTGTCATTCACACGTTCAAGTGCGGCATATGCATCCTGAAGTGCTGTTTTCTGTCTCACATTCGTAATATAGATTTCATCATTAAATGTCAGTTCGCCCTGGAAGAACATCTCCTTTAACGTATCTTCCAGTTCTCCGATCCCTTCCACATTCTTTGCGGAGATCTCGATCATCGGGAATTCCTCCGGCAGCTCTTCCTGATCTTTTTTCACCTGCATATCCAGATCGGATTTGTTCAGCAGAATGATCGCACGTTTTCCTTTGATCAGATGCAGGATCTCTGCATCATTTTCATCCAGCGGTCTGGATGCATCGATCACATACAGGATCAGGTCTGCCTTGTCTGCATATTCTTTTGCACGGTCAACACCGATCTTTTCTACCACATCTTCCGTATCACGGATGCCGGCAGTATCCATGATATTTAAAGAAATTCCCTTCAGATTCAGGTGTTCTTCCAATACATCTCTGGTTGTACCTGCAATATCTGTAACGATTGCCCGGTCTTCACCGAGAAGTACATTTAACAGGGATGATTTCCCCGCATTCGGTTTTCCGAGGATGACTGTGCGTACGCCCTCTTTTATAATCCTACCATCATCACAGCTATCTAGCAATCTTTTCATTGCTTCTATGATCTCATCAACCACTTTTTTTAGTGTTTCCCCGTATCCATCAACGCTGATATGCTCCGGATCATCCAGTGCGGTCTCGATAAATGCAGTGTGATACAGGATCTTTTCACGCATTTCACCGATCTTATCTTTGATATTGCCCTTAAGCTGGCTCACTGAACTCTGTAAAGCATATTCGTTCTGCGATGCGATCAGGTCCCCGACAGCTTCTGCCTGCGAAAGATCCAGTCTGCCATTTAGAAACGCACGCTTGGTGTACTCTCCCGGCTCTGCCGGGCGCGCACCATTTTTGATCAGAAGCTCCAGAATACGCTTTACCACATAGACTCCGCCGTGACAGTTGATCTCCACCGTATCTTCACCGGTGTAGCTGTGCGGCCCGCGCATCAGCATGACCAGTACTTCGTCGATCACCTGATCTCCATCAACCATATACCCATAATGGATCGTATGTGATTGCTGTTCACATAACTTCTTCTCTTTTTTCCCTTTATACACCCGGTCTGCGATCTGAAATGCTTCCGGACCACTCATTCGTACAATTCCGATCCCGGAATTACTCATTGCCGTAGATATTGCGGCAATTGTGGAATTATATAATTGTTCCATATTTCCTCCATACTTTGGTATCAAAAAAGACAAGGGCCGCTTAAAGACCCCTGTCTCTTAATTATCGGTTATTTCTGTTTCTTACCAGTGTTACCACAACTCTTCTGTAAGGCTCTTCACCTTCACTGTGTGTGGATACTGCCGGGTCAGACTGCAGCGCAGAGTGAATGATTCTTCTCTCGTATGGATTCATCGGCTCAAGAGAAACTGTCTTTCTTGTTCTCTTAACTTTACTTGCGATATTCTTTGCAAGATTTTCCAGTGTTTCTTTTCTTCTTCTTCTGTAATCCTCTGTGTCAAGTTTCACTCTTACATATCCATCCTGCATCTTATTGGCAACACGATTTGTAAGATACTGCAGAGAATCAAGTGTCTGTCCTCGTTTTCCGATCAGAATACCCATATTGCTTCCTTCCATATTGATAGAAAGTGCACCTTCTTCATCTACAGCAGATGTAACTTTTACATCCTCCATGCCCATTGCATTCATCACATCATAGATGAATTTCTCACATGTCTCGATCGTCTGTGGTTCCACCTTTGCAAGTTCTGCTTCTTTCTTTGGAGCAGATTTTACTTCCGGCTTCTCTTCTCTCGCCGGTTTTCTGGCGTGTGAATATTCTTTTACCGGTTCTTCCACTTTCGGCTCTTCTTTTACAACTTCTTCAACCGGTTTTTCTTCCTGTTTTCTGCGGGCCTTGATCACAGCCTGCTTTCTTCCGATTCCAAGGAAACCTTCGCTTCCTTTTTCAACAACAATATAATCTAAACGATCACTTGTTACGCCTAACTGAACCAGTGCCTCTGTAATCGCATCGTCCAGTGTCTTTGCTGATAAGGTAATGTAATCCTCCATTACAGCCGCCCCCTAATCATTTTCGTTAAATTTCTTCACCATATTTGCCTTTGATGCGAGACTTCCTTTCTTCGCATTGTCTGCTTTCTGGTGCGCTTTTTCCACTCTGGCTTCTCTTTCTTTTTCACTTAAGTTAGATGTACTCTGCTTTTTCATGGATGCCTGGTTGTTCATATTCTTGGTATTCGTCTGAGCCATTGCTGCGATTCGTTCATTCTTCTCGCCACGTTTTACACGTTTTTCCTCAGCCTTTTCCTTGTTTTTCTCCAGGATCTCATCTACAGACATCTTGCTTAAATGCTTATTGATAAATATCTGCTGAACGCAACGTACTACCGCACTGACGATCCAGTACAGACCGATACCTGTCGGAAGTGAAAATACCATAAATACCGAGAACAGCGGCATTGTCACATTCATCGTGTTCATCGTAGATGCCATCGGGTTATCTTTATCAAGCTGCTGTCCGGAAATAGCCTGTGAAAGCTTGATACTTCCGTACTGTGTCAGACCAGATAATACCGGAAGCAAGATTGCAGTAATAATAATAACAACCGGTGCAAATCCATAGTCCCCGCTGTTCTTGATCATCTGCATAGGTGAGATGGTCAGGTCAGGAAGGGTCAGGAATACATTTACTGCTTTTGGAGCTGTCTTGATCTCCGGAACATATTTCTGGATATTATAGATAACCGGGTACAAAGCAAACAACAGCGGCATCTGAATCAGTAACGGAAGGCATCCTGCTGACATCGATGTACCATATTTGTCATACACCTGCTGAATCTCTTCCTGCTGTTTCATCATTGATGCCTGGTCTTTTTTATTCTTATACTTCTTCTGTATAGCCTGAATCTCCGGATTCATAACAGATGACATCTTCGATGTTCTCTGCTGCTGTACTGTAAGTGGAAGTAATAACGTATACACAAAAATCGTATACAGAATGATTGACAGACCTACCAGTCCATTATCGCTTGGCAGACAGTTGTCCAGGAAATTATAGATAAAGTTCATTACCTTACCCAGAATCCAGCAAAGCTGTCCGACGATCGGCCAGTTAGCGGCAGTCAGTAAACTTGGTACCATAATTTTTTCCTCCATATGTAGTTGTAATCTTTTTAAGGAACAGGGTCGTACCCTCCTCTGGTAAACGGATTACAGCGCAGAATTCTCCACACTGCCAGCCGTCCCCCTTTTAACGCGCCGTATTTCTCAATTGCTTCTTTCGCATACTGAGAACAGGTCGGATAAAACTTACAGGTGGAACCGCCCTTTATCGGAGACAGATATCTCTGATAAAATCTGATACCAGTGAGCAGAATCTTCTTCATAATACGTTACCCCTCATCTATAATCTTATGAAGATGGGCCAGATGGAGCATTGCGCCGACAATCTCTTTATAACCTTTTCCTTTGGCGCCTATTCTTGCTATAACAATAATATCCAATCCACATCTGAACCGTTCTTCTTGTAATCTATAGCTTTCGCGGATTAACCTCGTTAATCTGTGCCGTACTATACTGTTTCCTACTTTTTTACTTACAGATATTCCTAATCGATTCTGACCTGTCCCATTCTCCAGTACATACATAACCAGATATTTGTTGGCATAAGATGTCCCTTTTCTATATATATATTGGAAATCTTTGTTCTTTTTCAGTGATTCGGAATACTTCATTGTGTGATTCTCCTAATTATTCTGAGTAGAAGAAAAGGCCACATATATGCGGCCTACGCTGATAATTTCTTTCTTCCTTTTGCTCTTCTTGCAGCAAGTACTTTTCTTCCACCTGCTGTGCTCATTCTAGATCTGAAGCCATGTACTTTAGCTCTCTGTCTCTTTTTTGGCTGGAATGTCATCTTCATGGATATCCACCTCCTTATTTTATTCCAAGGGATGTTCTCCCTAATTTTCATAAGACATCAGCCTTGATTATATTAAAAAAACCGCTCTACGTCAAGCAATTCCGCAAATTTTTAAAATATATTTATCCACATTTTGTGGAAAACTTTGTGGATTTCTGTGGATAACGTGTGGAAATCATATATTTTTTTAGTTTTTTTCCCCTTTACATACGCATTTTTACTATGTTGATAATTGGGATTGAGTTTTCCACAGTTTCTCACATACATCAAAGTGCACGATTAAAGATTGCCTAAAGCAACTTTTTGATGTACAATGTAGAAGAGTGGGTTTATAGGTGAAAATCCGCGAATCAGACAGATTAGGAGTAAATATGATGAATACAGTGAAGGAAAAATGGCCTGAAATTATCGAACATCTCAGGGTAGAACACGAGTTATCCAATGTATCATTCAATACATGGATACAACCGTTGAAGGTCTACGATGTTGTAGACAATACCGTATTTATATTGGTAAATATGAATGCGAGTGTAGAATATATAGAGAAAAAATATCAGCTTCCATTAAAGGTATGCATTGCGGAGACTACCGGAACTGAATATGACGTTGTCTTCATTTCGGAAGATGATGACAGACTGAATGAGATCCAGAATATGGCCATTGAAGCGAATCAGAAGAAAAAAAGCAAAAGTGCTGCGGAGAAAGCCGGGCTGAATCCGAAGTATACATTTGATACCTTCGTTGTCGGCGGGAATAATAATTTCGCCCACGCAGCTTCCCTTGCTGTTGCCGAATCTCCGGGAGAAGTATACAATCCTCTCTTCTTATATGGAGGTGTTGGACTTGGAAAGACCCATTTGATGCACTCGATTGCGCATTTTATTCTGGACAAGAATCCAAAGAAAAAAGTACTCTATGTAACCAGTGAGACATTTACAAATGAGCTGATCGAAGCTCTGAAGAACGGTAAAACCGCCGGAAACGAGTCCGCAATGTCGAAATTCCGCGATAAATACCGTAATAATGATGTACTTTTGATTGATGATATCCAGTTCATTATAGGAAAAGAAAGTACACAGGAAGAGTTCTTCCATACATTTAACCATCTGCATACTTCCGGAAAGCAGATCATCATATCGTCTGATAAGCCGCCGAAAGATATTGAGACTTTGGAGGCCAGACTTCGTACGCGCTTTGAGTGGGGTCTGATTGCTGATATTTCATCACCTAACTATGAAACCCGTATGGCGATTCTTCAGAAGAAGATCGAACTGGATCATTTGGAAAAATATAACATTCCGAATGACGTACTCGAGTATATCGCAACGAACGTTAAGACAAATATCCGAGAACTTGAAGGCTCTCTTAATAAGCTGATCGCACTTTATAAGCTGAACAATAACGAATCCATCGATATTGCGCTCGCAGCAGAAGCATTAAAAGACATCATTTCTTCGGATAATAAGAGAGAAGTTACACCGGAACTGATCCTGGATATCGTTTCCGATCATTTTGGTGTGTCTATTGCCGACCTCAAAGGCGGCAAACGTAACGCCGAGATCGTCTTCCCGCGCCAGATTGCCATGTATCTGATCCGTAATATGACAGAAACTTCATTAAAAGCAGTCGGTGTCATCCTTGGGGGAAAAGATCATTCTACCATCAAACATGGAATCGAAAAAATCGAGAGCGAATTACAGGCGGACGAGACTCTTTCTAACACTATTAATATCATAAAGAAGAAGATCAACCCGGCTTAGCCTTATTTTGCTGTTTTCAGCTGTGAATAACTATGTGGAAAATCTAATTATCATATGTGGATAACTATGGGATAGCCTTGGGAAAACCACAGGATTTCTGCAACTGTCTTTAGAAACGAAAAAGTTTTCAACAACAGTTCCACACATAATCCAGTTGGATTCCACAGAGTTTTCAAAGCCGATTTTCCTTGCAAACAGTGGGCTGGAGGTACTTTTCCTCTTTTCCACATCCCCTAAGACGGCTGAGGCGGAAACTATTTTATTTATTTATCCATTACACACGTGCGAAAGGAGTTATACACACATGAAAATTACCTGCAGTAAATCGAATCTGGTCAAAGGTGTCAGTATTGTTTCCAAAGCAGTTCCTTCTAAAACAACAATGCCAATCCTTGAATGTATCTTAATCGATGCAACAACAGATATTATCAAATTAACAGCTAATGATATGGAACTTGGTATTATGACAGAGATCTCCGGAGACATCATTGATCGTGGTATGATCGCAATCGATGCGAAGATTTTTTCAGAAATCGTTCGAAAACTTCCGGATAATGAAGTAACGATCGAAACGTTAGATAATCTTCAGACTGTGATCACCTGTGAAAAAGCAAAGTTTGATATTGCCGGCAAACCTGGTGATGAATTTGCCTACTTACCGATTATCGAAAAAGAAGATTCTATCGAAATCTCTCAATTCACATTGAAAGAAGTCATTCGTCAGACTATTTTCTCGATCTCTGACAGCGAGAGCAACAAGCTTATGACCGGTGAATTGTTTGATATCAGTGACAATATTCTGAAAGTTGTTTCGCTTGACGGACACAGAATTTCCATCCGTAAGGTTCCGCTGAAGAAAAGTGTTGCGGATAGAAAACTGGTTGTACCGGGAAAAACCCTGATCGAGATCAGTAAGATTCTTTCGGGAGAAGCTGAGAATGTGGTATCGATTTCATACACAAAGAACCATATCGTGTTCGAATTTGATAATACCATCGTGGTATCCCGCCTGATCGAAGGTGAATACTTCAGAATCGATCAGATGTTATCCAGTGATTACGAGACAAAAGTAAGAATCAACAAAAAAGAACTGCTCAGCTGTATCGACCGTGCAACACTTCTGGTAAAAGAAGGTGATAAAAAACCGATCATCATCAACATCGGCGATGAACTGATGGAATTAAAAATCAAATCCCAGATCGGATCCATGAATGAAGAGATCATGATCACGAAAGAAGGAAAAGATCTGCTGATCGGATTCAATCCGAAATTCCTGATCGATGCACTCCGTGTTATCGATGATGAGGAAGTGACGATCTATCTGATGAATGCAAAAGCACCTTGCTTTATCAAGGATGATGCGGAAAGTTATGTCTACCTGATCCTTCCGGTCAACTTTAACTCCGCAGCATAGGACTGTCCAGGAAGACCTGAAGAGAGCCTTTTCGGGTACGAAATAAAAAAACAAGATAAAATGCAGGAATGCTTGCAAAAGTATATAGCAATGAGTATAATAAAACGACGGCTAAAAGAAGAAAAATATGCATAAAAATACAAAGAAATGCATATCTGAGAGAGGATACAAGACGTATGGAGACAATTATATTACGAGGTGAATATATCAAGCTTGGACAGGCTTTAAAAGCTGCGGGAATGGTGGAATCCGGAGTAGAAGCAAAAGAAGTGATACAGGAAGGTCTGGTCATGGTAAATGGCGAGACAGATACACGCCGCGGACGTAAGTTATATGGCGGCGATATCGTATTATTTGACGGAGAAGAGATCAGAATTGAAGGTTAATTCCCTGAAATTAAAGAATTTTAGAAATTATGATCTTCTGAATGTGGAGTTTGACGGTTCTACGAATATTTTTTACGGGAACAATGCGCAGGGGAAGACGAATATTCTGGAGGCGGTGTATCTGTCCGGAACGACCAAATCCCACCGCGGGTCGAAAGACAGGGACATGATACGGTTCGGTGAGGATGAATCCCACATTGAGACTGTGGTGGAGAAGAATGGTATCAGTTATCAGATCGACATGCACCTGAAGAAGAACAGCCCGAAAGGGATTGCGATAAACAAGATGCCGATCCGGAAAGCAAGTGAACTTTTCGGGATCGTGAATCTTGTATTCTTCTCGCCGGAAGACCTCAATATCATCAAGAACGGACCTGTAGAGAGACGTAGATTTATCGATCTGGAACTTTCGCAGCTCGATAAGGTGTACCTGAATAACCTGTCGAACTATAACCGTATCGTGAACCAGCGAAACCGTCTGCTGAAAGAGTTAAGTTTCGGCGGTAAGAAAGAACTTTCAGATACACTGGAAATATGGGAGATGCAGATGGTACAATATGGGGAGAGGCTGATCGCCAGAAGGAAAGAATTTGTCGCACAGATCAATGAGATCATTGCGAAGATCCATCAGAAGCTGACCGGCGGTAAAGAAAGCCTGCGGATCATATATGAGCCAAGTACGGGGGATCTGCCGTTTGAACAGGCACTGAAACGGTATCGTGACAGAGATCTCAGAATGAAGAGCACAACGGTGGGACCACACAGAGATGACATCGGATTTCTGACCGGCGATATGGATATCCGCAGATATGGCTCCCAGGGACAGCAGAGAACGGCTGCCCTGTCTTTGAAGTTATCGGAGATTGAGCTGGTCAGGCTGGCAACGCATGACACACCGATACTTTTACTTGACGATGTATTGTCTGAACTTGATAAACACAGGCAAAACTATCTGTTAGACAGCATACATGATATACAGACCCTGATCACCTGTACAGGAGTTGAGGATTTTGTAAATCACCGCTTTTCAATAAACAAAGTGTTCCATGTCCAAAACGGACAGGTAACGAAAGAAAACTAGGAGGACTGAGAATGGGTACAGAAAAAGTACAGCATGAATACGGCGCAGATGAAATTCAGATATTGGAAGGTCTTGAGGCAGTCCGCAAACGTCCTGGTATGTACATTGGAAGTACATCTTCCAGAGGTTTGCATCACCTTGTATACGAGATTGTCGATAATGCCGTAGATGAAGCTCTGGCAGGCTTCTGTGATACGATTTATGTAACAATCAATAAAGACAATTCGGTGACCGTTATCGATAATGGACGTGGAATTCCGGTTGGTATCAACCACAAAGCAGGGCTTCCTGCGGTAGAAGTCGTATTTACCGTACTGCATGCGGGAGGAAAGTTCGGCGGTGGAGGATACAAGGTATCCGGAGGACTTCACGGTGTTGGAGCATCTGTTGTAAATGCGCTCTCCAACTGGCTGGAAGTAGAGATCTTCCATGATGGAAAGATCTACCAGCAGCGTTATGAACGCGGAAAAGTTATGGAAAAACTGGCAGTGATCGGAGAATGTGAAGAAGGAAAATCAGGTACAAAAGTCACATTCCTGCCGGATGATACCATTTTCGAGACAACGATCTTTGATTTTAATGTCCTGAAACAGAGATTCCGTGAGATGGCCTTCCTGACAAAAGGTCTGAAGATCGTGCTCAGGGATGACCGTGAGGAAGAACCAAAAGAAAGAACATTCCACTACGAGGGCGGGATCAAAGAATTCGTTTCTTACCTTAACCGGAGTGCGACACCACTTTATGAGCAGATCATTTACTGTGAAGGCATGGTCAATAATGTGTCTGTGGAAGTGGCTATGCAGCACAACGATTCTTACAGCGATAATACGTATGGATTTGTCAATAACATTACGACTCCGGAAGGCGGAACACACGTTGTCGGATTCCGTAATGCGATCACAAAGACATTTAATGACTATGCAAGAAAGAATAAGCTTCTGCGTGAAAATGAGCCGAACTTAAGCGGTGAAGATATCCGTGAAGGTCTGACAGCAATCATCAGTGTCAAGATCGAAGATCCGCAGTTCGAGGGACAGACCAAGCAGAAACTTGGTAACAGTGAGGCGAGAGGTGCGGTTGATAATGTGGTCAGCAGGCAGCTCGAGATCTTCCTTGAGCAGAATCCGGCCGTTGGTAAGATCATTGTGGAGAAATCTGTGATGTCCCAGCGTGCGAGAGAAGCCGCAAGAAAGGCAAGAGACCTGACACGTAGAAAATCAGCACTTGATAACATGGCACTTCCGGGAAAGCTTGCAGACTGTTCTGACAAGAATCCGGAGAATTGTGAGATCTACATCGTAGAGGGAGATTCCGCCGGTGGTTCTGCGAAGACTGCACGTGACCGTGCGACACAGGCAATCCTTCCGCTTCGTGGTAAGATCCTGAATGTAGAGAAGGCAAGACTGGATAAGATCTACGGCAATGCCGAGATCAAGGCGATGATCACAGCATTTGGCACCGGAATCCATGAGGATTTTGATATTTCCAAGCTGCGTTATCACAAGATCATCATCATGACCGATGCCGACGTGGACGGTGCACATATCAGTACACTGCTTCTGACATTCATTTACCGTTTCATGCCGGAACTGATCAAGCAGGGATATGTATATCTGGCACAACCGCCGCTCTACAAGCTTGAGAAGAACAAGAAGGTGTGGTATGCATACAGTGACGAAGAATTAAGCAAGATCATCGAAGAAGTCGGACGTGACGGGAATAATAAGATCCAGCGTTACAAAGGTCTGGGAGAGATGGATGCCGAGCAGCTCTGGGATACCACCATGGATCCACAGCACCGTATCCTCTTACGTGTAACGATGGACGATGAGACAACGAGTGAACTGGACCTTACATTCACCACCCTGATGGGTGACAAAGTTGAACCGAGACGTGAGTTCATCGTTGAAAATGCAAAATATGTCAAGAACCTGGATGTATAATAACAGCGTGTAGAAGAAAGGAGGAACAGAGATACTTACATCTCTGAGAGATTGATGGAAGACAATATATTTGACAAAGTCCACGAAGTGGATCTGAAACAGACAATGGAAACCTCTTATATCGACTACGCGATGAGTGTTATTGCGTCCCGTGCACTGCCGGATGTAAGAGATGGTTTGAAACCGGTACAGAGAAGAATTCTGTACTCTATGATCGAACTGAATAACGGTCCCGACAAGCCGCACAGAAAGTGTGCACGTATCGTCGGTGATACGATGGGTAAATATCACCCGCACGGTGACAGTTCGATCTATGGCGCATTGGTTAATATGGCACAGGAATGGTCTACCAGATATCCGCTGGTAGACGGACATGGTAACTTTGGTTCTGTGGACGGTGACGGAGCTGCCGCCATGCGATACACAGAGGCAAGACTGAGTAAGATTTCCATGGAATTAACGGCGGATATTAATAAAAATACCGTTGATTTCATTCCTAACTTTGACGAGACGGAGAAAGAACCTACCGTTCTGCCGGCAAGATTCCCGAACCTTCTGGTCAACGGTACTTCCGGTATCGCTGTAGGTATGGCGACGAATATCCCGCCGCACAACCTGCGTGAAGTGATCAATGCGGTTGTACAGATCATCGATGACCAGATCGAGGATAAAGAAGAGACAACGATCGAAGAGATCTTAAAGATCATCAAAGGACCGGACTTCCCGACCGGAGGTATGATCCTTGGAACCAGAGGAATTGAAGAGGCATACAGAACCGGACGCGGCAAGATCCGTGTGCGTGCGGTGACAGATATCGAGGCGATGCCGAACGGCAAGAGCCGCATCATCGTAAGTGAGCTTCCTTACATGGTGAATAAAGCAAGACTGATCGAGAAGATCGCAGAACTGGTACGTGATAAGAAGATCGACGGCATCACAGACTTAAGTGACCAGTCAAGCCGTGAAGGAATGCGCGTAGTCATTGAACTCAGGAGAGATGCCAATGCAAATGTTATCCTGAACCAGTTATACAAACATACACAGCTTCAGGACACATTCGGTGTGATCATGCTGGCACTGGTCGGCAACGAGCCGAAGGTCATGAACCTGATGGAGATGCTCAACTACTATCTGAGACATCAGGAAGAAGTTGTGACACGCCGTACACAGTATGAGTTAAATAAAGCCGAAGAACGTGCGCATATCTTACAGGGATTACTGATCGCATTAGATAACATCGATGAAGTGATCAAGATCATCAGAGGTTCACAGACTGTCCAGATCGCAAAATCAGAATTGATGGAGCGTTTCGGATTGACAGATGTACAGGCGCAGGCAATCGTAGACATGAGACTGCGTGCCCTGACAGGTCTGGAAAGAGAGAAACTCGAAGCAGAATATAAAGCACTGATGGAGCAGATCGAACATTTACGTGCGATCCTCGCAGATAGAAAGTTATTACTTGGCGTGATCAAAGAAGAGATCCTTGTGATCCGTGATAAATACGGAGATGAGAGAAGAACATCCATCGGATTCGATGAGTTCGATATCTCCATGGAAGACCTGATCCCAAGGGAAGATGTTGTCATCACGATGACAAAACTTGGATATATCAAGAGAATGTCTCACGATACATTCAAAGCCCAGAACCGTGGAGGCAAGGGAATCAAAGGTATGCAGAAGCTGGACGAGGATTATGTAGAAGAACTCTTCATGACCAATACACATCACTACCTGATGTTCTTTACGAACACCGGACGTGTATACCGCATGAAAGCATACGAGATCCCGGAAGCAAGCAGAACATCCAGAGGAACTGCGATCGTGAATCTGTTACAGTTAATGCCGGGCGAGAAGATCAGTGCGGTCATTCCAATCGAGAAATATAACGATGACGAATATCTGCTGATGGCTACCAAGAAAGGTCTCATCAAGAAGACCCCGATCAAAGAATATGCAAATGTCAGAAAGACAGGGCTTGCAGCAATCACACTCCGTGAGGAAGATGAGCTGATCGAGGTAAAATATACAGACAGCGATCATGATGTATTCATGATTACAAAGTATGGACAGTGTATTCGCTTCAATGAAAGTGATGTACGTCCGACAGGAAGAACATCCATGGGTGTCCGTGGTATGAACCTGGTAGACAGTGATGAAGTGATCGGAATGCAGATCGATTCACAGGGAACAGACCTGCTGATCGTGTCAGAATACGGAATGGGCAAACGTACTTCTATCGATGAATTCACAGCCCAGAACCGCGGCGGTAAAGGTGTGAAGTGCTACAAGATCACAGAGAAGACCGGTAACGTTGTAGGTGTGAAAGCAGTAGATGAGGACAATGAGATCATGATCATCAACACGGAGGGAATCATCATCCGTATGAAGTGTGACGGAATCTCAGAACTCGGAAGAGTGACATCCGGAGTGAAGCTTATCAACCTGCCGGAAGGCGATAAAGTAGCTTGTATCGCAAAAGTACGTAGAGGCGATGAATCAGAAGATGATCTGGTAGAGCCGGAAGAAAGTACAGAAGATGCAGAGAACGTAGAGACAGAAGAATAAAGATATAAAACGAGGCGGAAGATTAAAAAATTTCCGCCTCGTTTTTTGAAAAAATATTTTTATTTTTCCGCCTCATCTGCAGCAAGTTCACGAAGAATGATCTCCGCAGTCTTCTTCACAGTAGCAGCTACAAAGTCTGTACACTGTGCTTTACGTTCCGGAGAATTCTTCTCTTTGCCTTTTGTCAGAACACGGCAGCATGTTGCACCACAGTATTCCTTGAAGAAATCGTGGATTTCGTTCGAAAGCTTGAAACAGCGGTTAATCTTAGGATCACCAGGTGTCTTACGTCCGAAGAAATATCCGATACACATCGTTGCTCCGGCGAGTGCACCACAGATACATCCGCCTCCGCCAAGCCCCCATGGGAATCCGGAACTCATAGCAATTGCATCATCCGACATGTCCAGTTCAAAATTCTCCTTGATTGCATAAATGACAGATTCTGAACAGGCAAAACCCTGATTAAAGATGTCCACGGCATCCTTTTGAAGTTTCTCTAAATCTACATTTGTTGTCATTATAATCCCTCCTGAAAAATGTGTTAAATCCATTATACCACGGCGAAAAAAACTTGTATATCATCTTGGAACAGGGTAAAATAAAAAAGGACAGGTTTTTTTGAGCAGGAACAGAAGGTTCCAAAAAATCCCATGTCCCCAGGAGGATATAGATGAGAACAATCAATGTAAATACAATCACAGAAAATATAAAAGACATGTGCATCCAGGCGAATCATTTCCTTGCCGATGACATGGACAAAGCAATGAAACACGCACTGGAGACAGAAGAAGCACCACTGGGCCGTCAGATTCTGGATCAGCTGCAGGATAATCTGAAGATCGCTGCAGAAGACATGATCCCAATCTGCCAGGATACAGGTATGGCCGTCATCTTCATGAAGATCGGTCAGGACGTACACTTCGAAGGAGGCAGTCTGGAGGATGCCATCAACGAAGGTGTCCGTCAGGGATACGTAGAAGGATATTTAAGAAAATCCGTTGTAGGAGATCCGATCATCCGCGAGAATACCAAAGACAACACACCGGCAGTGATCCACTACAGTATCGTGCCGGGAGATAAAGTAGAGATAAAGGTTGCGCCAAAAGGATTCGGCAGCGAGAATATGAGCCGCGTATTCATGTTAAAACCAGCCGACGGGATCGAAGGAGTAAAGGAAGCAATCCTTACAGCAGTCAGAGACGCAGGACCGAATGCCTGTCCGCCGATGGTAGTCGGAGTAGGAATCGGCGGAACATTTGAAAAATGTGCGCTGATGGCAAAAGAAGCCCTTACAAGAGAAGCAGGATCCCATTCCGGAACTGCCTGGGTAAAAGACATGGAAGAAGAGATGCTTGAGACGATCAACAAGCTTGGAATCGGACCGGGCGGACTCGGAGGAACGACCACAGCTCTTGCAGTGAATGTCAATACATACCCGACACATATCGCAGGACTGCCGGTTGCAGTCAACATCTGCTGCCATGTGAACCGTCATATCATCAGGGAGGTGTAAGTATGGACAAGCATATCACAGCACCAATTACAAAAGAAACAGCCAGATCTCTTCACGCAGGAGATTATGTATATGTCACAGGAACCATCTACACAGCAAGAGATGCGGCGCACAAGCGCATGGATGAAGCACTGGACCGCGGGGAATCACTTCCGATCGATATCAAAGACCAGGCAATCTACTACATGGGACCATCTCCGGCAAGAGAAGGACGCCCGATCGGATCAGCCGGTCCGACAACCGCCAGCCGTATGGACAAGTATGCACCACGTCTGCTGGATCTTGGTCAGACGGCCATGATCGGAAAAGGCAAGAGAAGCCAGGCAGTGATCGATGCGGTGGTACGTAACGGATGCGTATACCTTGCAGCCATCGGAGGAGCCGGTGCACTGTTATCCAAATGCATCAAATCCTCAGAAGTCATTGCGTACGAAGACCTCGGAACCGAAGCCATCCGTAAATTACAGGTCGAGAACCTTCCGCTTATCGTAGTCATCGACAGCGAAGGCAATAACCTGTACGAAACTGCGATCAAGGAGTATGCAAAGATATGAGAAGAATCCTTCTGATGGTACTCCGGAATATTTTCTTCGTGCCGGTCTACTGGTACAAGTTATGCTACCATGCCAGACACGTAGACAAATATACGGAAGAAGAACACTATAAATTATTAAAATACATCGATCACCGGGCAAATACATCCGGGAATATCCATATCGAGGTACACGGGCAGGAGAACATCCCTGAACAGGACGGATTCATGTTCTACCCGAATCACCAGGGACTCTACGATGTGCTCGCCATTATGGAAGCATGCCCGCGCCCGTTCGCGGTAGTAGCAAAAAAAGAAGTGGCCGACGTACCATTTCTCAAGCAGGTATTCACCTGCATGAAGGCATACATGATCGACCGTGAAGACGTGCGTCAGTCACTGCAGGTGATTGTAAATGTCAGCAATGACGTGAAGAACGGAAGAAACTTTCTGATCTTCCCGGAAGGAACAAGATCCAGACAGGGCAATCAGGTACAGGACTTCAAAGGCGGCAGCTTCAAAGCAGCGACCAGGGCAAGATGTCCGATCATTCCAGTAGCACTGATCAACTGTTTCGTGCCGTTCGACTCTAAGACAACAGAACATGTCAATGTACAGGTACATTTCTTAGAGCCGCTGCTTTACGAAGAATACAAAGACATGAAGACAACAGAGATTGCAGCAATCGTAAGAGAAAGAATCCAGCATACGATCAATGAAAATGTATAAAAGGATTACAGGGAAATGAGAGAAAAAATATTACAGGTTAAGACATTCGGCAGTTTTTCCATGATATATGACGGAAAATCCCTGTTCGGAAGAAAAGTAGGAGAGACACAGTTCGCTTCCATGATGCAGATGCTGATACATGAAAGGGAAAAAGGTGTCAGCAGGGACCGCCTGGAACAGGAACTGTTCGGGGAACGAGAAGTGGAAAATGTACATCATGCCCTTCAGAGCGTCATTTACAACGCAAAGAAGAGACTGGAAAAAGCAGGACTTCCGGATGTAAACTATATAGAGATCAGAAACGGTGTCGTCTACTGGAATGACGAGATCAAAGTACAGGAAGATGCAACCGAATTTGACCAGATATACAACAGAATAAAACATGAGAAAAATCCGGATAAAAAGATAAAAGACCTCGAAAAAATATTCGAGATCTATACCGGAGAATTCCTTGTGAAACGGCAGAGTGTGATCTGGGTTGCCATTGAAGCAAGACGGTATGAGGACATGTTCCGGGAATGTGTAGAAGAAGCAGCCGGACTGTACCGGGAAAAGCAGAACTATACACAGCTTGAACATCTCGGAGTATATGCATCGAATATCGAACCATTCTCCGATTGGGAAGCATTGACTATGGAAGCAATGGTTGCACTGGGAAGATACGAAGAAGCCACCGATCTGTACGCCGAAACGGCAGAACGATATTTTGAAGAACGAGGATTAAAACTGTCCAAACGTCTTCTGGATTCCCTGAACCAGCTTGGTAACCAGGTGATGCATTCCTACGACGTACTGGACAACATCCAGCATAATCTGGAAGAAAAAGGAATCCAGAAAGGGGCATATCTGTGCAGTTATCCGACATTCCGCGGAATATATCATCATCTGGCGAGGATGCTGGAACGGAGCGGACAGTCGATCTATCTTATGCTGTGTACCATTGTGGACAGCAAAGGAAGACCGATGAAAGAAGGAGCCATGCTGGAAGGACTGGCAAAGAGACTGGAAGAATCCATCTGCACATCGATCCGCAACAGTGACGTCGTGAACCATTACAGCAAGGGACAATACCTGGTACTGCTGATCAATACAACAAGAGAAGACTGTGCGGTAATTCAGAAGAGAATCAATTACAAATTCCTCACAGACCGGCAGAGGACCGGCGTGAGATATTATGTGAACAGTGTAGTATATGAAAAGGACCTTTAAGATAACACTTGAAGATCTTTCTTTTTTGGGTAAAAAACTATTCAGCATGCGGGACGCAGGCAGGATGGTTCTTTTGCTATAATATAACAACATATTCCGATATATGCGACAGTCTGAAAAAGTCTAAGAAAAATACCTGCTTTTTTAAAAGTTTAGACGGTTTCTTTGTCATGTCGTTGGGTAAAATATTCTCAGAGTAGGAATGTCTGCCTGAAAATAAGATGGGAAAGGAGACCGGGAGAAGTGAGTAATACAGAAAATTATATTGGAACACCATGGGGAATTATTCTATGTGTGGACTATTATCGGGATGAAAAAATAAATGGACGTATTTATCACAGATATCAGACCGAACCGATCCGCATTGGAGGAATGCTGGAAGCAGTTTTCGAAATCGATGCTTTTTTTAACCGGTTGGGATATCCGTTTCCCGGAACAGAGAGCCACTATTTTATAAAGCATGAAAAGACACAGCGGATAAAAATGACAAGAAAGTTGAGTGATGAAGAGATGTTAAAGAATAATGGTGAACAAGGAACATTCATAATTAGAGTAGAACAAAGACAACACAGCAGCTGGCAGGGAAGAATGACATGGGTGGAAGAAGGAAAGACAGAGAACTTCCGCTCGGCACTGGAACTGCTCAAGATGATCGATGGCGCACTGGATGGCAGGGACATAAAAGAAGACGCAGAAGAAGAGAACCAGGAGAGAGCCGTATGGCGGACAAAGAATTTCGAAGACTGAAGAGAAGTCAGCTGATCGATATCATCTACCATCATACTTAGAATCATTGCAGAGAGAATAGCGAAAAAGCAGTGAAAATACCCGCGGGAAGAAAATGTAAAAAATATGAAAAAAGTAATTGACATTCACATTAAGGCTTGTTATAATTACTTTCGCTGGAGAAATACTCAAGAGGCTGAAGAGGCGCCCCTGCTAAGGGTGTAGGTCGGGTAACCGGCGCGAGGGTTCAAATCCCTCTTTCTCCGTTAGGTCAGTGAGAACTGTCTGAAACGAGCTTTCAGATAGTTTTTTTACGGCCATATATGAT
>SKEL01001280.1_pt1 | contig 22657 bp, 18 predicted proteins | sample 4826741 | NCBI WGS metagenome assembly SKEL01 (sample SAMN11008810, study PRJNA524170) | human gut metagenome | biome: Human fecal sample; material: Feces; isolation source: fecal sample from pouch patient p33 | host: Homo sapiens | place: Israel: Tel-Aviv | collected 2016-03-22
TTGAATTGTCTTTTATTAGAGTATATACTTTTTTTATTAACTGAAATATAAGGAGGTTTTAATTTGATGAGGTTTGTTTTTATTCTAAGTAATATCACGGCAGTGTTTCAAGTGTTCTTTAATTATCTAAAGTCAAAAGTAGTAAAGCTTAATAAAAAAATTACTTTACATAGTATTTTCGGATTGATGGTTATCGCAATTTTGAATGGCAAAATAATTTCTGCTATAGGAATGTATGGATTTGCTTGGATTTATTTGAGTATAATAATTTTAGGTTATTTTTTTATCTCTAAAAGCCTTATTAAAGTTTTAGGTATAAATTCTTATATCGTCATTATTTCAGCTATAAGTGGTCAGTTTGTATCCTTTATAAAGGAAAAAATATTTGGCACAGAACTAATTTTTTCAAGTAATTTAACCATGTTTTTACATAGTACATTTCGGCTAGCACTATCAGTAATTCTGACGATATTAATGATAAAGGGGATAAAAAAACTAGAAAAAAAGTTTTCTATTATCAATGAGTGTCTTCTGCTTTTTAATTTGATAGGAATGGGGGTGCGGATGTTTTTCTGGACCCCTTTTAACAAATAAATCCTTGTTTCTTCCGATATTGAAGAGGACTTAATCCTCCTAAAGATAACTTAATTCGTTGATTATTGTACCAATGGATATAGTCATCTACCTGATTGATAAACTGATTGATTGTTGTGTTTTTCCAGTCACGTTGATAAAACACTTCGTTTTTTAGTCGTCCAAAAAAACCTTCACACGCTGAGTTATCTGGCGAGCACCCCTTTTTAGACATAGAACGAGGCAAGTTTGCCTTGTTCATTCGTTCAATCCAACCTGGCCATCGATAGTGAGCACCACGATCCGAATGAATAATCGGATGCTCTTGATCTTGCAAAGTAGCTATCCCAGTATCTAGCATAGTATTCACTAATTCTGAATCAGGCTTTGTTCCAATGGTCCAGCTAATAATAGCTCCATCATAACAATCAACAAGTGGGGATAAATAAACTTTTCCTGCAGGAATTTTAAACTCAGTAATATCTGTTAACCATTTTTCATTTGGTTTTTCTGCTTTGAAATTACGATTCAAAAGATTTGGTTGTGCAGGAGTAATTTCTCCAACATATGAAGAGTATTTTTTTCGCTTAGAAAATTTAATCATCAAGTTTTCCTCAAGCATTAATCTACGTATGACTTTTTCAGATAGGCTTTTCCCCATGTTTTTTAAAGCTTGGTGAATTCTGCGGTAACCATAAGCACAGAAGTTACTGTTGAAAATAGTCATGATCAATTGACGTTCTTCAACATATTTATCTGGTTTCTCAAGTGCCTTTTTTTGATAAAAATAGCTACTTTTAGACAACTTAAGTTGTTGAAGCAGCTCCTTCAACGTAAATCGATTTCGTTGAGCATCAATCAATATCGTTTTTTCTTGATTTGTTAGATAAAGAAGATTGATGCCTTTTTCTTTTTTTAGCAGTTCAGCAGCTCCTTCTAGCAATGCTTTTTCGATTTGTAATTGGTGTACTTGTTTTTGTAATTCTTCCACTTCTTTTAAAAGTAACTCTTTTTGTTTTCCTTGATTTTTTGAAGTCATGCGCAATGGGAAATCCTTTCCAATAAACGTGTTTTTCCATTGGTAAAGCGATCCTCGACTGACGCCTTCATCTTTCGCTAACTTTTTTCTATTGGTTCGAGGCTTGTAAAACTTTCTCAACACGTCATCTTTTTGATCTTGGCTTAACTTTACCGCACTTTTCCTAAGTTTTCTAGCCCCAGGCGCTAGTTCTTCACACCATTGCCGTAAAGACTCTCGATTAGGGTAACCAAGCAGTCGAATCGTCCTTGCATAGCACTGTCCATATTCAAAATAATGATTCACAGCTATTCGTTTTTGTTCTTCAGAATACTTTGATTTTTTTCGGTAATCCGAATGAAGCTCTCCAGATATCAAATATTCCTTGTACCATTTGCGAAGTGCGCCAACTGACGGATAGCCTAATTCATGAATGGTAGCTGTATAGGAACAATCGTACTTTAAAAATAACTGAATTGCTTTTACACGTTCTTCGTGGGAAAACATACGGGCATTCCTCCTGAGTTCATTTTTGGTCCAGGATTATGTCCGCACCCCCAATCGGCACAATGATTATCTACTATACCAGCCTGATTTTAGGAAAATATTTGGGGAATAACAAGGAAATAATTGTAGTAAATTCAATCTTTCTCACGCTCTATTTAGTCGTTTCATTAATTTCTTTTATTGTGTATCTTAGTTCGCTCAAAAATAAATATGATATTCAACAGAAGGAAACAGAATATTTAGAAAATCAGAGATATATGGAGGCAATGGAGAAACAATTCAAGGAGATTCGGAAGTTTCGGCATGATTATAAAAATATCCTAAATTCATTAGAAGATTTTATTGTAAGTGGAGATTACGAGAGTCTTAATGACTATTATTTCAGTAAAATAAAGAAAGCATCAAAATGCATTGACCAAAATGGGTTCAAGTTAGAAGCGATTGGAAACATTCGAGTAAGAGAAGTTAAAAGTCTCCTTGTGTCTAAGTTGATTTCAACGCAAGAAAAAGGAATGGATGTACAGTTAGAAGTGACTGAACCAATTGAAGAATTAGCCATTGATTCAATTTCTTTGGTTAGAATACTAGGTATTTTTTTAGATAACTCTATAGAAGAAATCGAATTTTTAGGTGAGGGTAAGCTTGTAATCGCTGTATATAAAGATGCCTCTGCTGTACATATTATTATCCAAAATTCATGTAGGAAAAATTTACCAAAATTCCATCTACTTAAGCAACGCGGTTTTTCATTAAAGGGCACTGATAGAGGAATGGGATTGAGTAATGTTCAAGAATTGCTTCAATCCCTAAATAATGTTCAACTAGCTACATCCATCAGTGATGGATGGTTTACTCAAAAATTGACGATTGAAAACAATAGGAGGTGCGAATAAGGTGATTTCTATTATTATTTGCGAAGATGATTGGCGACAACGACAAATGTTGGAAACCTATGTTAAAAATTACATAATGATGGAAAGTCTTGATATGGAACTGGTTTTTTCAACAGGAAATCCGTTAGAAGTACTTGAATTTGTCAAAAGTCAGTCTAGAATAATTGGGTTATATTTTCTAGATGTTGATTTACAACATGAAATGTCAGGATTAACCTTAGCAGCTAAAATCAGAGACTACGATAATTTAGGTAAAATCGTTTTTGTCACAACACATGGGGAACTGTCCTATCTGACGTTTACATATAAAGTGGAAGCGCTGGATTATATCATTAAAGACAACAAAGAACATCTACAGCAGAAAATCTGTGAAAATATTCAATTGGCTCATGAACGTATAACTAGTGAGCGTGGAGCTATAAAAAAATTATTTAAATTTAAGGACGGCGATACCATTCGGTCTGTAGATATGGCAACAATCATTTTTTTTGAATCTTCTTCCGTATCGCATAAAATCGTTTTACATCTTGAAAACGGAGAAATGGAATTTTATGGTTCCTTAAAGGAGATTGAAGAACAGTCTAATGACTTTTATCGTTGTCACAAATCATATTTAATCAACCGCAAGCATATAAGTAAAATTATAAAAAGCGAACGGATTGTCGAAATGAGTAATGGAGAAAGATGTTTAGTCTCAGTGAGAGCCATGAAAAACCTCTAAAATCACCAGACAAGATTCAATGAACCAAGTCGAATCTTGTCTTTTTCTGCATTGACAATGCACGACAAACGTTGTAAATTGTACAAATGTTGGTAATTATGAGGAAGGGTCTATAATATCTGACGAACTTCCTTTTAATTAAAGGCTGGATATGATAAAATGTTATGGAAGAAAATAGGGCGAATGTGCTCTTATAAGGAGGCTTTCATCAATGGCTGTAAAAATTCAAACACCCGCAGGTACCATTGAGATTACCAATGATGTGATCGCTACAGTAGTTGGCGGAGCTGCGACAGATATTTACGGAATTGTCGGAATGGCAAGCAAAAATCAAATTAAAGATAACTTAAACGATATTTTACGTCGTGAGAATTACTCACGTGGTGTCGTTGTTCGTCAAGAAGACAACGGAATCGCAGTGGATGTCTACACGATTGTTAGTTATGGTACAAAAATTTCTGAAGTTTCTCGTAACGTCCAAGAAAAAGTAAAATATAATCTTGAAACATTATTAGGTGTCACTGCGAATTCAGTTAACGTTTTTGTTCAAGGAGTTCGTGTATTACCGGATTAGAGGTAGTGTACTGTCAACGATGCAATTGCACAAGGAAGTCGTGTGTTGCCGTTAGCGGTAAATCTGAAGGAGGATTTTTTAGGTGAATGTAACAGAAATCAGCGCAGGTCAGTTCCAGGAAATGGTCCAGGCAGGTGCGACTCGTCTGCACACAAATGCAGAATATGTCAACTCATTAAACGTTTTCCCTGTACCCGATGGTGATACAGGAACAAATATGAACTTATCAATGACCAGTGGTGCAAAGGCTGTGGCCGATTCTCGCTCTGAAAAAGTAGGAGAATTAGCAGGTGCGTTATCCAAAGGGTTATTAATGGGTGCTCGTGGAAACTCTGGGGTTATTTTATCTCAATTATTCCGTGGCTTCTCAAAACAAATTCCTGAGGTTACAACATTAAATGCCAAAGACTTGGCCGCTGCATTTACACATGGTGTAGAAACAGCGTATAAAGCAGTGATGAAACCCGTTGAAGGAACAATCTTAACTGTTTCTCGTGAAGCGGCGCGTTCTGGTGAACGTAAAGCGAAAGAAACAGATGACTGTATCGAAGTTATGACAGCTGTTGTAGCAGGTGCTAAACGTGCCTTAGCGAAAACACCTGATTTATTACCTGTCCTAAAAGAAGTCGGCGTTGTAGATAGTGGGGGTCAAGGACTACTATTTATCTATGAAGGATTTTTAGAAGCGCTTAGTGGTGAATTTTTACCAACTGAAACGTATGAACCAAGTCCTGCCGAAATGGACGAAATGGTGAATGCTGAACATCATCGTGGTGTTAGTGGCCACGTTGCGACAGAAGACATTAAATTTGGCTATTGTACAGAAATTATGGTTCGTATCGGCGAAGGCCCAACCGTGGACAGCGCTTTTGATTATGAAACATTCAGAAACTACTTAAATGAACTAGGCGATTCTCTATTAGTCGTTAACGATGACGAAATTATCAAAGTTCACGTACACACTGAGCATCCAGGTGAAGTGATGAACTACGGCCAAAAATTTGGTTCGTTAGTAAAAATAAAAGTAGACAATATGCGTTTACAACATGAAACGTTAGTTGAACGCGATGCTCAGCAAGAAGCGTTGACTGAAAAAGTTCGCGTACCGTTTGCTGTGATTGCTATTGCAGCCGGTGAAGGCGTTCAAAAATTATTCCGAAGTTTAGGTGCAAGCTACATTATTAGTGGTGGCCAAACAATGAACCCAAGTACGGAAGATATTTTAAAAGCAGTCAAAGAAGTGAATGCAGAGCAAGTCATTATCTTACCAAATAACAAAAACATCTTTATGGCAGCTGATCAAGCAGCAGAAGTTGCCGATGTACCAGTAGCGGTTGTTCCATCTAAAACCATTTCTCAAGGAATGACAGCAATGTTAGCTTTCAATGATCAACAATCATTAGAAGAAAACAAAGCAAGTATGACGGAAATGTTAGACAGCGTTGTGAGTGGTCAAGTAACCACAGCTGTTCGTGACACAACCATTGATGACGTTGAAATTAAAAAAGATGACTTCTTAGGAATGATTGATGGTAAAATCGTCGTTTCTGAAGCAGATCGTTTTAATGCATCATTAGACACGTTGAACCGCATGATCGATGAAGACACTGAAATCGTGACAATTATTGTCGGCGAAGATGGTTCGGTTGAAGAAGCTGAAAAGCTAATCGCTATTTTAGTTTCTGAAAACGATGAACTAGAAACAGAACTTCATGAAGGTGGACAACCTGTATATCCATACTTATTCTCAGCAGAATAGGTTTTCGTGATGAAAAAATAAAAACGAATAGGCTGGTTCATTAGTTAGGGCTAATGAACCAGCCTATTTAATGAATGATCCATTTTTTTGCGTATATTAATGAGGAGGGGATTTTATGGACATCACAGATTTAGTCAGCGTATTGCCCGGTGTTGGCCCAAAACGTGCTGAAAATTTACAAGAACTGGGGATTGCTACAATTGAAGACTTATTGACGTATTATCCCTTCCGCTACGATGATATCCAAGAAAAGGATTTAAGCGAGATTCAGGATCAGGAAAAAGTTACGCTAAAAGGGCTAGTGGTTTCGGAAGCAGTCGTTAGTCGGTACGGTTATAAGAAGAGCCGGTTAACGTTTCGAATAATGCAAGAACATGCGGTCATTAATGTTTCCTTCTTCAATCAACCTTTTTTAAAAGACAAAGTAGTTCTTTCCGAAGAAATTGCTGTTTATGGCAAATGGGATGCCAAGAGAAAATCATTAAATGGCATGAAAATCTTAGCTTCTAAAGGAGACAATGAAGATTTCGCCCCCATTTATCATGTAAATAAAAAAGTCCGACAAAGCACGTTGGTTCAGTTAATCCGCACTGCTTTTGAAGAGTATGGTTCACTGGTTGAAGAGATTTTACCGAATGATTTATTAGAAAAGTACCGCTTGATGCCTAGAAAAGAAGCAATGTGGGCGATGCATTTTCCCAGTAATCCAGAAGAAAGCCATCAAGCTAAACGACGAGTAGTCTTTGAAGAGTTTTTCCTTTTCCAACTTAAAATGCAAGGATTGAAGAAACAAGAAAAAGCGGAAAAAAATGGTTTAGCTATTCAATATGACGTGGATCGCTTAAAAACGTTCACCCAAGGACTGCCTTTTGAATTGACAGGCGCCCAAAAAAAAGTGACCAATGAAATTTGTCGAGACTTGCGAAGTCCAAAGCATATGCAACGATTGCTTCAAGGTGACGTGGGGAGTGGGAAAACGGTAGTGGCTGCGATTGCGCTATACGCCACCATGACCGCTGGCTTTCAAGGAGCGTTGATGGTTCCGACTGAAATTTTAGCGCAGCAACACATGGAAAGCTTACAGCAGTTGTTTGATCCATTAGAAGTTCGAACGGCCTTATTAACAGGTTCCACCAAAACGAAAGAACGTCGTCTAATTCTCGAAGAACTGGCCAATGGCGAGATTGACATTGTGGTAGGGACCCATGCTTTGATACAACAAGATGTCAGTTTTCATCAATTAGGTTTGGTAATCACCGATGAGCAACATCGTTTTGGTGTGAATCAGAGAAAAATATTAAGAGAAAAAGGCTTAAAACCAGATGTTCTATTTATGACGGCCACGCCGATTCCTCGAACGTTAGCCATTACAGCCTATGGCGAAATGGATGTATCAATCATTGATGAAATGCCAGCTGGACGGATTCCAATCGAAACACGTTGGATTCGGCCGCCGCAGTTAGATACTGTTTTAGAATGGATGGAAAAAGAGCTGGCTCGAGGACATCAAGCCTATATTATTTGTCCATTGATTGAAGAATCAGAAGCCTTAGATGTGAAAAACGCAACAGAAATTTTTGAACATATGCAAAGCTTTTATTCCCCAAGATATCAAGTGGGATTACTACATGGTAAAATGAAAAATCAAGAAAAAGATGACATTATGCAGGAGTTCAAAGACAATCAGCTGCAATTATTGGTTTCTACCACCGTTATTGAAGTTGGCGTGAATGTACCAAATGCCACAGTGATGTTAATTATGGATGCAGACCGGTTTGGGTTAGCACAGTTACATCAGTTACGGGGCCGTGTGGGGCGTGGCTCCAGTGCATCTTATTGTATTTTAGTGGCCAATCCGAAAAATGAAATGGGCGTTGAGCGTATGAAAATCATGACAGAAACCACCAATGGTTTTGTCTTGAGTGAGCGTGATTTGGAACTTCGCGGACCTGGGGAAGTGTTCGGTGCACGGCAATCAGGGGTGCCTCAATTTGCGGTAGGAGATATCGTGACGGACTTTAACATTTTAGAAGTTGCGCGCCAAGAAGCAAGTGCCCTATGGAAAGTGAAAGAGTGGTGGCAATATCCTGCTTATCAAGGCTTAGCCAATCGAGTGAAACCCCAAGATGAGGCGGCCCAATTTTTCGATTAGAAGAGGTAATTTTTGAAGCCAGAAAGTAAAAGCCAATGCGTATTTCTTTGAAAAAAATATGTTATACTTGTTAGGAAACAAAAAAGTAGGAGGGAATCACTCATGAAAATTGCTGTAGATGCAATGGGTGGAGATAACGCCCCACAAGCAATTGTTGAAGGGGTTATGCTAGCCAAACAAGACTTCCCAGACATTGAATTTCAATTATATGGAAAAGAAGCCGAAATAAAAAAATACATCACCGATGAAAAAAACATTACGATTATTCATACCGATGAAAAAATTGCTAGTGACGATGAGCCAGTTAAAGCAATCCGTCGTAAGAAAACTGCTTCCATGGTTTTAGCAGCGCAAGCAGTTAAAAATGGGGAAGCCGATGCGATTTTTTCTGCAGGCAACACCGGAGCGCTATTAGCAGCGGGGCTGTTCATTGTCGGCCGCATCAAAAATGTGGAACGTCCCGGTTTGATGTCAACTTTACCTGTCATGGGAGAACCAGACAAAGGGTTTGACATGTTAGATTTAGGAGCCAATGCAGACAATAAACCAGAACATTTGGTTCAGTATGCCGTTTTAGGTTCATTCTATGCTGAAAAAGTTCGGAACGTTCAGAATCCTCGTGTCGGTCTATTAAATAACGGAACTGAGGAAACAAAGGGCAGTGAATTAACGAAAAAAGCCTTCGAATTGTTAGCAGCAGATGAAACGATTAATTTTGTCGGAAACGTTGAAGCACGAGAATTATTAAATGGCGTAGCTGACGTGGTGGTGACAGATGGCTTCACAGGAAATGCCGTTTTAAAATCCATCGAAGGCACAGCTATGAACATGATGAGCTTGCTGAAAACAGCGATTCTTTCTGAAGGTGTCAAAGGAAAAATGGGCGCCTTATTATTAAAGAATGCGTTGCGTGGCATGAAAGACGAAATGGACTACTCAAAACATGGGGGAGCGGTTTTATTTGGCTTAAAAGCGCCAGTCATTAAAACGCATGGGGCCACGGGTCCTGATGCCGTCCGCTACACCATTCGTCAAATTCATACAATGTTAGAAACCCAAGTTGTCCCACAACTAGTGGAATATTATGAAGGCAAAGCAGAGTAATTTGCAATTGTCTTGACATCAGTTTGTTACTCAAATGAAAAAAAGATGGACAAATACCCAAATTGTGAGTACAATGTATCTTAGCGTTTTAGTAAAAGAAAGAACCTTTTTTCAAAAGCAGTGGAGGTGAATACAGTTGACTCGTGAAGAAGTACTTCAAAAAGTAGCGAAGATTATCTCAAACCACTTTGATATTGAAGCGGATCAAGTAACAGATCAATTAAACATTAAAGATGATTTGAACGCTGACTCAATTAGCGTAATGGAGTTTGTTTTAGAACTTGAAGATGAATTTGGAACAGAGATTTCAGATGAAGATGCAGAAAAAATTGAAACAGTTGGTGCCGCTGTAGATTATATTGTGAGTAATTCATAAAAAATAATAAGACAAAGTCGATTAACATTCCTGTTGATCGACTTTTTTTGCGTACATAATGGTTATTTTATTAAGCAATAAGGCTATTTTTACACATATTTTTGTAAAAAAAATCATACATGTAAAAAAATAACTGCGAAAAAAGTTATTTTATCTTGCTTTTTATGGAATAATTCTATAAAATTATGAAAAAACAATGAGCTGTAAATTAACATTGATAAAAATTAGAAAGTGCTATCATTAAATATTAGTTAATTTATATAATGTTTTTGAAAGGACGTAAGGGGTGCGTATGGATGCAAGGAAATGAACAATTACTAGAGGTTTCAGGATTAGAAACAGCATTTAGAATCAAAGATGATTATTATAATGCCGTCGATGATGTTTCATTTGAATTGAAGAAAAATGAGATTCTGGCAATCGTCGGAGAATCTGGTTGTGGAAAAAGTACCTTAGCAACAACGATTATGGGCTTACATGATCCCAATCATACCAAAATTACTGGGGAAATTTTATACAACAATTTAAACTTAACTACGTTTAATGAAACATTGTACAACAAAGTCAGAGGAAACGATATAGGGATGATTTTCCAAGATCCGTTATCTGCACTGAATCCGCTCATGCGAATTGAAGACCAAATTAAAGAAAGTCTCACGTATCATACCAAAATGACCGCACAACAAAAACAAGCACGGGCCATTGAACTGTTAGATCAAGTGGGGATTCCCAACCCAGAGCGTGTCGGGAAACAGTATCCTCATGAATTGTCTGGCGGCATGCGCCAACGGGTGATTATTGCCATTGCAATCGCGTGTAAACCACCGATTTTAATTGCAGATGAACCAACAACGGCCTTAGACGTTACCATTCAGGCACAAATTCTCGATTTGTTAAAAGATTTACAAGAAGAAACAGGGAGCGGCATTATTTTAATTACCCATGACTTAGGTGTAGTTGCGGAAATGGCTGATCGTGTAGCGGTTATGTATGCGGGTCAGTTTGTAGAAGTAGCCACTGCTGAAGAATTGTTTAGTCATCCGAAACATCCATATACACGTTCCTTACTTCAGTCCATTCCCCAAGAGAATTCCGATGAAGAAGAACTTCATGTGATTGAAGGGATTGTTCCTTCGTTAACCAAATTACCTAGAAAAGGTTGTCGGTTTGCCCCACGAATTCCTTGGATTGATGCATCGGAACATGAAGAAAATCCAACATTACATGAAGTTGCACCGAATCATTATGTTCGTTGTACATGTTATAAACATTTTCATTTTAGAGACGGGGAAGGGGAAGCGTAATGACAGAAATTATTCAAATTAAAGATTTAAAAGTTCATTATCCAATTCGCAGCGGCTTCTTCAATCGAATCACTGATCATGTTTTGGCGGTTGATGGTGTGGATTTCATGATTGAACAAGGTAAAACGTATGGGTTAGTTGGTGAGTCGGGTTCTGGAAAATCAACGACAGGAAAAGCAATTATTGGTTTAGAAAAAATTACAAATGGTGAAATTATTTATCAAGGACAAGATGTAACCAAGCCGCGAAGTCGAAAAGCGATCGGATACAACAAAGATGTCCAAATGATTTTCCAAGATTCGATGTCAAGTTTAAACCCTAAAAAACGAGTACTAGATATTATCGCCGAACCAATTCGAAATTTTGAACGGTTAAGTGACCAAGAAGAAAAGAAAAAAGTCAAAAGTTTGTTGGACATTGTGGGGATGCCAGAAGATGCGTTGTACAAATATCCTCATGAATTTTCTGGTGGGCAACGCCAACGTTTAGGCGTCGCCCGAGCGGTGGCTACCAGCCCCAAATTAATTATTGCAGATGAACCTGTTTCAGCACTGGACTTATCTGTGCAAGCACAGGTATTGAATTTTATGAAGAACATTCAACAGGAATATGGGTTAAGTTACTTATTTATTTCCCATGATTTGGGCGTAGTTAAACATATGTGTGACAACATTGCCATTATGTACAAAGGCCGTTTTGTAGAAATCGGTACACGCCAAGATATTTACACTAACCCACAACACATTTATACCAAACGCTTACTTTCAGCAATTCCTAAAATTGACGTAGCGAACCGAGAAGCTCACAAAGAAGAACGAAGAAGAGTTGAGCAAGAGTATCGGGAAAATCATAAAGACTATTATGATGAAAATGGGCGGGTTTATAACTTACATGCGATTAGTCCAACCCACCAAGTAGCGTTAAAAAATGGAGGTGCTGAATAATGTGGAAAACAATTTTACGCCGTTTGTTATTGATGATTCCGCAAGTGATTATTTTAAGTGTCTTGATTTTCCTGTTGGCTAAAATGATGCCAGGTGATCCGTTTACAGGATTGATTAATCCGAACCAAGACCCGAAAGTGATTGAAGCCATGCGCGAAGCTGCCGGGTTAAATGATCCTTGGTACGAACAATATTTCCGTTGGATTGGCAATGCCTTACATGGAGATTTTGGGCATAGTTTTATCTTTAAATTACCTGTATCCACGCTCATTGCTGGTCGGGTGGGGAATACGATTGCATTGGCCGCTGTGTCAGTTATAATCACGTATTTAATCGCCATTCCTTTCGGTTTACTTGCTGGCCGTTACCAAAATTCATGGTTTGACAAAATGGTGGTTATCTACAACTTCTTCAGTTTTGCCGTGCCATTATTCATCTTTGCCTTGATTATGCTCTTTATTTTTGGGTATCGCTTAGACTGGTTCCCAACGAGTGGAACCGTGACTGTTGGTTTGGCTGAGGGAACGTGGCCGTATTATTTAGATAAACTGAAGCATTTAATTTTACCAGGAGTCACTCAAGCGTTGCTAGGGACAGCGGTCACTATTCAATATTTGCGCAGTGAAGTGATTGATGTTAAAAACATGGACTTTGTTCGTACTGCTCGTTCAAAAGGAGTGCCAACGAATAAAATTTTTAATCGACACATTTTTAGAAATGCAGCATTACCAATTGCCTCTCAATTAGGTTATGAAATTACTGCTTTGATTGCCGGATCAGTCGTTATTGAAAAGATTTTTGCTTTCCCAGGAATTGGAAAATTATTTATTGATAGTATCATTCAACGTGACTATTCCGTTATTACCGCTCTCGTGTTGATTTTGGGATTGGCAACCCTTATCGGAACCTTAATTTCTGATATTGTAATGAGTATTGTTGATCCAAGAATTCGAATTCAGTAGAAAAAACACGAAGAAAGGGTGATAAAAATGGAATTGACAGAAGAAAAAAGAGAAGAAGTCTTACAAGAAAGTATTCCACCAATGGGCTTTCGGATGATTGCGCGAGAATTCGTCAAAGAAAAAATGGCGATGTTTTCTTTAATCCTTTTGGTCATTATCTTATTAGCCGTTTTTATCGGTTCGTTAGTGTTAGACCAAAGTGCCGTTATGCATGTAAGTATTTTAGATAAATATGCGGAACCAGGTACCGTTACAATGAATGGCACCAAGTTCATTTTAGGTGCCGATGAAGGGGGGCGTGATGTTTTAGGACAATTGATTATCGGGGCTAGGAACTCGATTTTAATCGGTTTTGCCATTACGATTATTACGTCTATTATCGGGGTCGGTTTAGGGATTATTTCCGGTTATTATGGAGGTATGATTGATAATATTTTGATGCGTATCGTGGATTTTATTATGATTTTGCCAATTATGTTAATTATTATTGTGTTCGTTTCCGTGATTCCTAAATATAGTATCTGGTCCTTTATTTGGATTATGTGTGCGTTTTATTGGGTTGGAAAAGCGCGGTTGTTCCGCAGTAAAACGTTATCTGAAGGGCGCCGAGATTACGTTAGTGCCTCTAAGACAATGGGAACAAGCGATTTTAAAATTATGTTTCGAGAAATTATGCCGAATTTAAGTTCATTAATTATTACGAACTTAACGATTAATTTCGCGGCCAATATCGGGATCGAAACAACGTTAACTTTCTTAGGCTTCGGGTTACCACAAAGTGTCCCAAGTTTAGGAACCTTAATTGGCTACGCCAGCAGTGGGGATGTATTAGTCAATAAACAATGGGTTTGGTTACCTGCATCAATTCTAATTTTAGTCTTGATGTTAAGTATAAACTATGTTGGACAAGCATTTAAGCGCTCAGCAGATGCACGACAACGATTAGGCTAATTAGCCAAAAAATGAGGGAGGAAAAGAGATGAACAAGAAACGGATTTTAGGTGCAATCACGTTAGCTTCTGTGTTAGTATTCGGGTTAGCTGCATGTGGTGGCGGCAATAAAGGCGGGGGCAATAAAGCAACGGAAACAGAAGACATTTCAAAAATGCCAATCGCTGTTAAAAATGATAAAAAAGCAATTGATGGCGGGACATTAGATGTCGCTGTAGTTATGGATACACAATTCCAAGGACTTTTCCAGCAAGAATTTTATCAAGACAACTATGATGCACAATACATGCTTCCAACGGTACAGCCATTATTTAACAATGATGCAGACTTTAAGATTGTCGATGGGGGTCCTGCGGATCTGAAATTAGATGAAGATGCCAATACAGCAACCATTAAATTACGTGACAATTTGAAATGGTCTGACGGTAAAGATGTGACGGCAGATGACGTGATTTTCTCTTATGAAGTCATTGGTCATAAAGACTATACAGGGATTCGTTATGATGATAACTTTACGAATATTGTTGGCATGGAAGACTACCATGCTGGTAAATCGCCAACCATTTCTGGCATAGAAAAAGTCAATGATAAAGAAGTTAAAATCACTTATAAAGAAGTTCACCCAGGAATGCAACAATTAGGTGGCGGTGTTTGGGGCTCAGTTTTACCAAAACATGCCTTTGAAGGAATTGCTGTTAAAGACATGGAATCAAGCGATGCAGTTCGTAAAAACCCTGTAACTATTGGACCATACTACATGAGTAATATTGTGACAGGTGAATCTGTTGAATACCTACCAAATGAGCATTACTACGGTGGCAAACCTAAATTAGATAAATTAGTGTTCAAATCTGTTCCTTCTGCGAGCATTGTAGAAGCGATGAAAGCGAAACAATACGATATTGCATTATCAATGCCAACAGATACGTATCCAACATATAAAGATACTGAAGGGTATCAAATCTTAGGACGTCCCGAACAAGCCTACACGTATATTGGCTTTAAAATGGGTACGTTTGACAAAGAAACAAATACAGTGAAATACAATCCAAAAGCTAAAATGGCAGATAAAAGCTTACGTCAAGCCATGGGCTATGCAATTGACAATGATGCAGTCGGCCAAAAATTCTACAACGGCTTACGAACAGGGGCAACAACGTTAATTCCACCAGTCTTCAAGAGCTTGCATGATAGCGAAGCGAAAGGCTATACGCTTGATTTAGACAAAGCGAAAAAATTATTAGACGATGCTGGTTATAAAGACGTAGACGGCGATGGCATTCGCGAAGACAAAGAAGGCAAACCACTAGAAATCAAGTTTGCTTCAATGTCAGGTGGCGAAACTGCACAACCACTTGCTGATTACTATGTCCAACAATGGAAAGAAATTGGCTTAAACGTAACGTATACAACAGGACGCTTAATTGATTTCCAAGCATTCTATGATAAATTGAAAAATGATGATCCAGAAGTAGATATCTATCAAGGCGCGTGGGGCACAGGTTCAGATCCTTCACCAACCGGCTTATATGGTCCAAACTCAGCCTTTAACTATACACGTTTTGAGTCAGAAGAAAATACTAAATTACTTGATGCGATTGATTCAAAAGCATCATTTGATGAAGAAAAACGTAAAAAAGCCTTCTACGATTGGCAAGAGTATGCCATTGATGAAGCGTTTGTAATCCCAACGCTTTACAGAAATGAAGTCTTGCCTGTCAACGACCGTGTAGTTGACTTTACTTGGGCAGTTGATACGAAAGATAATCCATGGGCAACGGTGGGTGTCACTGCGGAAAAACGTTAAACAACGTTCCGCTGATTTAATAGAGATAGAACGAGGTCGGGACAGAAGTGTTTAACTCCGAGAAATAAGAAGGAGTTGCTTCTGTTCCCGCCGTTTATCAGTTTTTGAGCGTGGCGCAAAAATCCAAAGTGATTTTTGTCCCACGCTCTTTCTATCTCTTACGTAAACAAACGCTTTTATCTCAGTCGCAGCTCTATTTATTTATTTTTTTCTAAAAAATAATGAGAACACAGTGAATAACAGGCTTTTTCTGAATAGAACCATTTAAAAAAAGTGAAAAAAAAAGTATAATGAAACAAGGTGTAAATAAATGTAAAGGAATGTGGAGAATGGACAATCAGTTAACAACAGAGTTAAAAGAACGTTACGGCATTGTTTTCCATGATGTCAATCTATTAGAGCAAGCTTTTACTCATTCATCCTATGTGAATGAGCATCGCTATTTAAAATTATCCGATAATGAACGTCTTGAATTTTTAGGAGATGCAGTTTTAGAATTAATTGTTTCACAATATTTGTATTTAAAATTCCCAGAACTTCCAGAAGGAAAATTAACGAAGATGCGCGCAGCCATCGTTCGGGAAGATAGTTTAGCCAAATTTGCGAAAGAATGTCACTTCGACAACTACATTTTATTAGGTAAAGGAGAAGAAGCATCGGGCGGACGAACACGTGCATCATTATTATGTGACTTATTTGAAGCCTTTTTAGGTGCCCTCTACTTAGACCAAAAAGTTGGCGCAGCCAAGAAATTTATTGAAGACGTTATTTTTCCGAAAATTGATGCCGGTGCTTTTTCACATGAGATGGATCACAAAACACAATTACAAGAAGTTTTACAACGCAAAGGCGATGTTTCAATTGAATATCGCTTAATTAAAGAAGAAGGCCCTGCTCATGACCGCACCTTTTTCACTGAAGTTTACATGAATGGTGAACTCATTGGGTTAGGCCAAGGAAAATCGAAGAAGTTAGCTGAACAGGATGCCGCTGAGCGGGCACTGAAAAGTATTCCTCAGTAAGGCTGGAAGGAGCAATATTCGTGTATTTAAAACGAATTGAAATTACAGGATTTAAATCATTTGCAGATAAAACCATTATTGAATTTGAAGATGATGTGACAGCAGTGGTTGGTCCGAATGGAAGTGGGAAAAGTAATATCACGGAAGCCGTTCGCTGGGTATTAGGTGAACAATCTGCGAAAAACCTTCGCGGTGGCAAAATGAACGACATTATCTTTGCCGGTTCGGAAGGTCGTAAGCCGCTAAATATTGCGGAAGTTACCGTGACGTTAGACAACAGCGACCATTATTTAGCATTGGATTACAGTGAGATTAGTGTCACCCGTCGTTTAAAACGAACGGGCGAAAGTGACTTTTTTATTAATAAACAAGCGTGCCGTTTAAAAGACATTCAAGATTTATTTATGGATTCAGGGTTAGGCAAAGAATCTTTTTCAATTATTTCACAAGGGAAAGTTGAAGCGATTTTTAATAGTAAACCTGAAGACCGTCGAGGGATCTTTGAAGAAGCAGCGGGCGTTTTAAAATACAAACAACGAAAGAAAAAAGCTGAACAAAAGCTTTTCGAAACCGAGGACAACTTAAGCCGTGTCCAAGATATCATTTACGAGTTGGAAGACCAATTAGTTCCTCTAGCCGCCCAAGCAGATGCGGCTAAAAAGTATTTAGCTTTGAAAGAAGAACTTACCGAAATTGATGTCAATTTAACTGTGACCGAAATTCAAGAAGCAAAAGCTATTTGGGAAACGAAAACGCAAGAATTAACAGCCATTGAAGAAAAGTTAGCTGGCGCAAGTAAACAAGTCCATGACCTAGAAGGCAAATTGGTACGTTTACGAAGCAAGCGCAATCGTTTAGATGAACAAATTGAAACGGAACAACAACAATTATTACAAGTGACAGAAGCGTTGAAACAAGCAGAAGGACAAAAAAATGTTTTAATTGAACGTTCCAAACACACCTCCCAAACGGCAAGCGAATACGAAGAGACGTTGGCAGAAACGGCCGAAAAAATTGTTCGTTATCGAGAAGAATTGCAGACGCTGGAAACAGCAATCGCAGAAAAAACGGCACAACGTCAGACGTTAAAAGAAGCATTGGCTTTGGCAACGAAAGATGTGGAAAAATATAGTAAGTCTTCTAAAGAATTAATGGAAGAATTGCGCAGTCAGTATGTGGAAGTCATGCAAGAACAAGCCAATACAGCCAATGACTTAAAATATTTAGAAAGACAATATCAACAAGAAACAGCTAAAAATCAACAATCGCTAGCAAAACACGAAGCGCTAGAAGAACAGATGGTTGAAGCTCTTGCAATGAAAGAAACGCTAGAAAAAGAGCAAAAAGTCGCAAAACAAGGCTTACAAGAACAGCTGGAAGAATACACTGCGTTGAAAGCAACGCTTGAAGCCAAACGTGAACGATTAGCACAGCGTCAAAATGATATGTACCAAGCGATGAATCAAGTGCAACAAGCGAAGGCACGCCAAAAAAGTTTGCAAGAAATTCAAGAAAATTACGCTGGCTTCTATCAAGGCGTGAAAGCTGTATTGCGTCACAAAAACCAATTAACTGGGATTGTTGGCGCAGTGGCTGAGTTAATTGAAGTGCCTAAAGAATATACGTTGGCGATTGAAACGGCCTTAGGTGGTGCGGCGCAACATATTGTTGTGGAAAATGAGAAAGATGGTCGAGCAGGCATCACCTTCTTAAAACAACAACACAGTGGCCGAGCAACCTTTTTACCATTGACTACCATTAAGCCACGCTCTGTATCGGCGATGGTTCAGAATCGTTTGGCTGGTGCACCGGGCTTCGTGGGGATTGCCAGTGAATTAGTTCGTTATCCAGAACAAGTACAAACCGTTATTCAAAATCTCTTAGGCGTCACGATTTTAGCGGCAGATTTAACGAGTGCCAACCAGTTAGCAAAATTAGTCAATTACCAATATCGCGTTGTCTCATTGGAAGGCGATGTGATGAATCCTGGCGGTTCGATGACTGGGGGAGCCAATAAACGTGGCAACCAAGGAAGCCTATTTTCACAAGCGCAAGAACTTCAAACAATTACTGAACAAATGACTCAATTAGAAACACAACTAAGAAGTGTAGAACAAGAAGTCCAAGCACTCTCGCAAGAAGTGAAAACAGCCACGGAACGTGCAGAAATGTTGCGCTCTGCTGGTGAACAAAATCGCTTAAAACAACAAGAAATTGACAATAAATTAGCCAATCAAACAGAAACGATTACTCGTTTAACAAAAGAAAAACGTCTGTTTGAATATGAATCACGGGAATTGCATCAATTCTTAACCGAATATCAAACGAAAAAAGCCACATTGACAGAGCAACAAGCAAACTTAACGGCAACGAAAGAACGTTTAGATGCTGAAATGAAACAAGTGGAACAAGAAGCTAGCCAAATGGAAACCTTTAAAGCCCAAGCGCAAGAACGCTTGACGACAGTTCAAGCAGAACAAGCAGTAGCGGCGGAACAATGTGCCCATTTTGCTCGTCAAAAGCAAGACAAACAAGAACAATTGGACGAATTGTTGATTCGAGAAACGGCCATCCGTCAACAGCTACAACAATTAAGTAGCCATTCTAGCGATCACCAGTTAACCGAAGAAGGCTTAGCGGCACAAGTCGCTCAATTAGCGGAGAAACAAACAGCGTTGCAAACCTCTTTACAAACGGCACGTAGTCAACGACAAGCGTTGCAAGAAGAAGTAGACGAGTTAGATACAAAATTAGCGGAAGAAAACAAACGCCAACAACAGTATTTAGCAGATAAAACACAAATTGAAGTCCTAAAAAATCGTGCAGAAATGCAATTAGATAGCTCGTTAAGTTACTTACAGGAAGAATACAGCTTAACCTTTGAAGCTGCCTATGAAGCGTATTTCCCAATCAATGATTTAGCGCAAGCACAGCAAACAGTGAAACGCCTAAAACAAGAAATTGAGCGGTTAGGACCTGTTAACTTAAGTGCCATCGAGCAATTTGAACAAGTCGATGAACGCCATCAATTTTTAGTCAGTCAACGTGATGATTTATTAAATGCGAAAGAACAATTATTTGAAACCATGGATGAAATGGACCAAGAAGTGAAAGAACGGTTTAAAGAAGTCTTTGAAGCAATTCGTGGCCAGTTCAAAGTGGTATTTCCTAATATGTTTGGTGGCGGACGGGCAGAACTGGTGCTAACCAATCCAGAGGATCTCTTGAATACAGGGATTGAGATTGAGGCGCAACCACCAGGGAAAAAATTACAACATTTAAGTTTGTTGTCTGGAGGCGAACGGGCATTAACGGCGATTGCGTTACTCTTTTCAATTATTCGTGTTCGACCAGTTCCGTTCTGTATTTTAGATGAAGTAGAAGCAGCTTTAGATGAAGCCAACGTTGCTCGTTTTGGCCATTATTTAAGCGAATTTGAAGATGGCACACAGTTTATTGTGGTGACGCATCGTAAAGGGACAATGGAAGCCGCAGATGTTTTATATGGCGTGACTATGCAAGAATCTGGGGTTTCAAAAATCGTTTCAGTTCGCTTGGAAGAGGTCAAAGAAGGTGGCGCAATTGAAAAAAGCAATTAGCCAGAAGCAAGGAGGAGCGAACGTTTGATAAAATTAGTTGCTATTGATTTAGATGGAACATTATTAAATAGCCAAAAAGAGATTTCTTTACGGAATAAACAAGCACTGATGGCTGCGAAACAAGTAGGCGTGAAAGTTGTTATCTGCACAGGTCGACCTTTAGCAGCCATTGGTCCTTACTTAGAAGAATTAGGTTTACAAGAGGAAGGCGATTATAGCATTACTTTTAACGGCGGATTGGTTCAAAAAAATGATACAGGGGCCATTATTGAAAAAACATTGATGCCCTTGGAAGCGATTCATGAGCTGTACCAATTAGCAACCACACTCAACATGCCGTTTGATGTCTTATCTGATGAGGTCGTGATGCAATTGCCTTCTGCACCTAATTATCCTTCAATTTATAGTTCTCTAAACAAATTATTAACCTTTGAGTCCTACAAATTAGAAGAGTTAACCCCGAATCGAATTTATAACAAAGTTGTTGTTGCGATTGATGAAGCGTATTTAAATGAACGCATCAAGGAAATTCCGGCCTCCTTTTATGAGCGCTTTGAAATTATTAAAACGAGAAATAACTTATTAGAATTTATGCCAAAAGGGATTACGAAAGCCTATGGTATTTCCTTGTTAGCCAAAGATTTAGGAATCCGTGCAGAAGAAATCATGACCCTAGGGGACGAAGAAAATGATTTACCGATGATCGAATACGCTGGCTTAGGTGTCGCCATGGCAAATGCGATTCCATTAGTTAAAGAAGCCGCAGATGTCGTTACAGACACGAATGACCAAGATGGCGTTGCCAAAGCGGTCGAAAAATATATTTTAACGCCGTTGGAAGGAGGCCAATAAGAATGGGATTTTTTGATAAAATTAAAAAAGCTTTTTCCGCTGAAAAAAAGGAAGAAGAAAAACAAGAGATAATTGAAGAAACAGCAGACGAAACACCTAGTGATGAATCAGCGCCTGCTGAATCAAAAGAAACCGCAGCAGAAGAGGCGCAAACAACGCCAGAAACGACAGCGGAAGAAGTCACAGAAACAGCCGATTTAACAGACAACGCTGAAATGGAAAAATTAGCTGGCGTAGAAGAAGCATTAGAAGAAGAGCCAGAAGAAATCTTGACAGAGGAAACACAAGAAGTTGTTGTGGAAGAGCCTGAGGAAGAAAGTAGTGTCGTAACTCCGTTGGCAGAACCAACAGACACGCAGGTTTCAGAAGAAATTGAAGAGTCGAAAGAAGAACAGGTCCAAGAAAAATATGAAAAAGGTTTGGAAAAAACACGTAAGACATTTGGTCAACGGTTGAACGAATTGTTTGCTAATTTCCGGAGCGTTGATGAAGATTTCTTTGAAGAATTAGAAGAAACGTTAATTGGTGCAGACGTAGGCTTTGATACATCCTTAAAAATTACAGAAGCCTTGCGACAAGAAGTGAAACTGCGAAATGTGAAAAAACCAGCTCAAGTTCAAAATACCATCATTGAAAAAATGGTTGATTTGTATGAAGAAGCAGGAATTAATGAAAATAATGCGATTAACTTACAGCCAAATGGCTTAACCGTGATTTTATTTGTCGGTGTTAATGGAGTTGGTAAAACAACCAGCATTGGTAAATTAGCCCATCAATACAAGTTGGAAGGAAAGAAAGTTTTAATGGCCGCTGCCGATACGTTCCGAGCGGGCGCCATCGATCAATTAGTTGTTTGGGGTGAACGGGCTGGCGTTGAAGTTGTGCGTGGGAATGCTGGCGGCGACCCAGCAGCAGTCGTTTTCGATGCAGTGGAACGTGCCAAGGCAGAACAGGCCGATGTTTTGCTAGTGGATACAGCAGGTCGTTTACAAAATAAAGTCAACTTAATGAAGGAATTAGAAAAAATCAAACGAGTCATCCAACGAGAAATTCCAGATGCGCCTCACGAAGTTCTCTTAGTCGTGGACGCAACTACTGGGCAAAATGCGATGACACAAGCCAAACAGTTCAAAGAAACAACCGATGTCACTGGCTTAGTTTTAACCAAACTAGACGGAACAGCAAAAGGTGGTATTGTCATTGCTATTCGGAATGAATTACACTTGCCAGTGAAATTAGTTGGTCTAGGTGAAGGCATTAACGATTTAGAACCATTCAATGCCAACGATTTCGCAATGGGCTTATTTAAAGGCTTATTAAAAGATGTTTAGTTGTAGAAAATAACAGGTTTGGGAAGAACGTGGGACAGGAGCCTGGGACAAAAATCACTTTGGATTTTTGTCCCAGGCTCAAAACCTGATAAACGGCGGGAACAGAACCAACACTACGCGTTGCTCCGATCTCAACAACTTCTAAGAGCTAAAGCTCTAAGAGTTGAAGGTCCTTCGGAAATAAGCCGAAATTGTTGAGAATCACGAA
>SKEL01001294.1_pt1 | contig 22504 bp, 17 predicted proteins | sample 4826741 | NCBI WGS metagenome assembly SKEL01 (sample SAMN11008810, study PRJNA524170) | human gut metagenome | biome: Human fecal sample; material: Feces; isolation source: fecal sample from pouch patient p33 | host: Homo sapiens | place: Israel: Tel-Aviv | collected 2016-03-22
GTTCCTACAACTGCCTGAAGAGAGCTGGCATTAATACAGTTGAAGAATTATGCAACAAGACTTCTGATGACATGATGAAGGTTCGTAATCTGGGCCGTAAGTCATTAGAAGAGGTTCTTGCAAAACTGAAAGAGCTGGGATTACAGCTTCAGCCTACAGAAGAGTAAGAATAACCCCGAGAAAGATATTATACGGTGGGAATGCCTAAGCAGTCGGACAGTAAGACCGAACAAGCGTGCCCGGCTGTCCCACAGATGGAGGAAAATTAAATGGCAAAATATAGAAAATTAAGCAGAACTTCTGATCAGAGAAAAGCATTACTGAGAAACCAGGTAACAAATCTGTTATACAACGGAAAAATCGTTACTACAGAAGCTAAAGCAAAAGAAATCCGTAAAATCGCTGAGAGCCTTGTAGCTATGGCTGTTCGTGAAAAAGATAACTTCGAAACTGTTACTGTAACTGCTAAAGTTGCACGTAAAGATGCTGAAGGCAAGAGAGTAAAAGAAGTTGTTGACGGAAAGAAGAAAACTGTATACGATGAAGTACAGAAAGAGATCAAGAAAGACGCTCCTTCCAGACTTCACGCTCGTCGTCAGATGATGAAAGTTTTCTATCCGGTAAAAGAAGTACCTGCAAAGGGCGCTGGTAGAAAGAAAAACACAAAAGACGTAGATATGGTTGCTAAGATGTTCGATGAGATCGCTCCAAAATACGCTGACCGTAACGGTGGTTACACAAGAATCGTTAAGATCGGACCGCGTAAAGGCGATGCTGCAATGGAAGTATTAATCGAGTTAGTTTAATTCATTGATTTGAGTTAAGAATTAGCAGATTATGGATAGATAGGATGCCCGGGCTGACTGAGTTTGGCTTTGAGCGGAAATATTTTCCAGAATAATAGAGCTGTGTATATGTATGGTGAAAACTGTACATGTATGCAGCTTTTTTTATGTTACAGGAACATTACCAGGGAGAGGATCGCTATAGTTACTATTCGCTGGTAGTATATCCTGTGAATCGTATTGCTGAGGACGGGGTGAACAGTAACCTCTTTTATCATCAGAGGATTCACCCTTGATTATTTGTCATAGATATCGTAAAATCGTAGAGTATAGATTGTTAGAGTTACAAAGGAGAATAAAAGATTGAAGCGCAGCCTGGAAAGACAAAAGAAGAAGGCAGGCTACAGGATACGGTTATTGTTGTTGTCTGTGGAATTGATTTTTACAGCCATATTTCTGTGGGGATGGGAACCCTCGCAGGCGTTGGCAAAAACACCGGAATTCTTCTGGAATGATTATGGAACGATTGCCCACGCATTAGGAGGAATCGGAGATAAAACGTATCTGAATTCGAGAGAAAGCTTTCTCGCCAGTTATCAGATGGGATGCCGCCTTTTTGAGGTGGATCTGACCAAAACATCGGATGGAGTATGGGTATGCCGTCATAGCTGGAATCAGCCACTGGGACAATGGGATGGAGATAAAAAACAAGTATTATCCTCAGAGGAATTTCTGTCCCGTCCATTATACGGGAAATATACGCCGATGACGCTGGAGGATCTGCTGATTTTACTGAAAGATTATCCGGATGCGTTTGTCATGCTGGATTCCAAACAGTATTCTGTGCGGAATTATCAGAGGACGATCGAGGATTATGCGGATTATCTGGAAATTGCGCAGAATGCAGGAGTCAGTGAGGTGGCGGGACAATTGATCCCGGAAATCTATAATCAGGTTATGTTTTCGGGAACAGCACTGCTGTATGAATTTCCGGCGTATATTTATTCTTTATGGCAGGAGTATTCCCTGGAGGAAATTCAGGACATTGCTTCTTTCTGTGAAGAAAGAGGAATTCTGGCTGCTACGGTTTCGCGGGAATACTGGTCACAGGAGATTCAGGATATTTTTGATGAAAAAGGAATCAGGGTTTATATTTATACAGTAAATGATCCGGAGGAAGCATCTTATTACAGAGAAGAGGGCGCAGCGGGAGTCTGTTCCGATTCTCTTGTATCATAATGTTAATGTTACAGGATGAAAGAACGGATTTTGTGGAATTGATATAGGTACATTCTTGATAAAAAGGATTAGATGAAACAATGAAAATAAGAGTGATGATTGCTGTGAGTGCAGCGAAATTTGTTGGATATATATGTAAAAAAATGGGAAGGCAGGGTGTGACCTGGGCCGGAAAGATTGCGATTAAAATTTGCCCGGATATTCTGGAACAGCTTTCTTCGCAGGTGCGTAAGGCGATTTTTGCAACCTGTGGTACAAACGGAAAGACAACTACCAATAACATGCTCTGTGCAGCTCTGGAAGCAGAGGGACAGAAGGTGATCTGTAATCATACAGGCTCCAATATGCTGAATGGTGTTGTCGCTGCTTTTGTTCTGGCTGCGAAGTGGAATGGAAAGATTGATGCGGATTATGCCTGTATTGAGGCTGATGAGGCTTCCACGAAGTATATTTTCCCGAGGATCAAACCGGATTATATGCTTCTGACCAATCTTTTCCGTGATCAGCTTGACAGATATGGTGAGATTGATATTACCATGAAGATTCTGGAGGACATGATGCGGAAAGTTCCGGGAATGAAGATTGTGGTGAACGGGGATGATGCCTTGTCTGCATATCTTGCCATGGATTCCGGAAATGAGTATATCACTTATGGAATCAGTAAACCGGTGATCCGTTCAGCGGCGAATGAGATCCGTGAGGGGCGTTTCTGCAAGTGCTGTGGAGAGAAGCTGGAGTATCGTTTCTATCATTACAGTCAGCTTGGAGATTATTACTGTCCGAAGTGTGGATTTGCAAGACCGAACATTGATTTTGATGCAGAGAATGTCAAGGTTGGCGATCAGCTCAGCTTTTATGTGGAAGGAAAGCACATTGTTGCCAATTATAAGGGATTTTATAATGTGTATAATATTCTGGCTGCGTATGCAGGTGTGCGTGTGGCAGGATTTGAGGGAGCACATTTCGAGGATATGCTCCGGAAATTTAATCCTGAGAACGGTAGAATGGAGCAATTTCGTATCAAAGGTACCGGCGTGACTCTGAATCTTGCCAAAAACCCGGCTGGTTTTAACCAGAATATTTCAGCGGTGATGCAGGATACTTCTCCGAAGGATATTATTATTGCAATCAATGATAATGCACAGGACGGAACCGATATTTCCTGGCTCTGGGATGTGGATTTTGACCTTCTTGGAAATGAGAGTATCCGTTCAATTACAGTCAGTGGTATCCGCTGTCAGGATATGAGACTGCGACTGAAATATGTAGATATTCCTTCTATTCTGGAAGGGGACGTTGAGAAAGCAATCCGTGACCGTGTAGAGGACGGAGTTGGCAATCTCTATGTACTGGTAAATTATACAGCATTATTCAGCACAAGAAATATTCTGAAGAAACTGGAGGGTGAGAAAGCATGAAACTTACGATAGGACATTTATACCCGGATCTGCTGAACCTTTATGGTGACAGGGGAAACATCCAGTGTCTGATGAAACGGTGCCAGTGGAGAGGAATTGAGGCAGAGACGATTCCGTTTGAACTGGATGATAAGATTGAATTTTCCGGTCTGGACATCGTGCTTCTGGGCGGTGGTTCGGACAGAGAGCAGATGCTGGTATGTGAGAAACTTCAGAAGATTCAGAAGGATTTCAAGGCTTATGTGGAGGACAATGGTGTTGTCATTGCCATCTGCGGAGGATATCAGCTTCTGGGAAATTATTATAAGACAGAGCAGGGAACCATGAAGGGTCTGGAACTGGTAGACCTTTATACAGAGCAGGGAGAGGGCCGTCTGATCCAGAACATTGTTCTGCAGAGTGATCTGTTTGACATGCCGATCGTCGGATTTGAGAACCACGGAGGCCGTACCTGCATCAATGATAATAAACCTCTGGGAAAAGTTCTCTACGGGGCGGGAAATGACGGTCGGTCCGGATATGAGGGCGTTGTCTACAAAAATGTGATCGGAACCTATCTTCACGGACCATTGCTTCCGAAGAATCCGCAGCTTGCTGACTGGCTGATCAGTCATGCACTGGAACGAAAATACGGAAAGAAGATAGAACTGGAACCACTGGATGACAGCCAGGAAAAGCAGGCGAATGATTATATATACCACAGATTTGTAAAAGCATAAACAGGTAAGAGGATAATTATGGCGAAATCACACAATCAGAAAGCGAAGATTTTATATCTTGAGAGAATGTTAAGAGAGAGCAGTACTGTAAGACCGATTTCCATGCAGGAGATTCTGGATCGCCTGGGAGAACTGGGAATCCGGGCTGAGAGAAAAAGTATTTATGATGATATGGAGACATTGAAGGATTTTGGCATGGCAATCCAGTACCGGAGAGGCCGTGAGGGCGGATATTATCTTGTTCAGGAGAGAGTACCTGAGATGCCGGAAATGTCAGAGATGTCTGAAGTGCAGGGGATGTCCGGGGGGCAGGGGGATGTTTCTCTGGTGTCCGGATGTGTAGCCGGGATTCCGGCAGAAACAGTATGTGCTGTGCAGGAGACCTTAAAAGAAGAACCAATTCATCCGGTTGTTTCTCTGGATGCGGAAGCTCCGGAGCAGGAGAAAAACGGGAAGGAGATCAAACTTCTCTGCAAAAATTCCGTACGAAAAGAAGTACTGAAGGCTCTGGGGAAGAAAGTGCCGTATAAGTCAAAGGGAGAGGATTGTTTTACAGTTGTGATCCAGACAGAGCCGGACAGAAAGTTCTATGGATGGCTGGCATCTATGGGCAGAAGTGTGCATATTCTGAAGCCAAAGAAAGTGGCAGCTTCCTATAGGGAGTATCTGAAGAGTATTGCGAAAGATTATAAAATTGATAAGTAGATTTGAGAAACAGATAAAAACAGGTTTAAGAGGTCGGGCGCAGTTGATGGATGGGTCAATTGAGAGGCGGGGCGATACGAAATACCGACTGTGAGTTGAAACAAAGAAAGGATTAGACTATTTATGAAAAAAAAGACAGCAGGGATTCTGCTGGGAGTGATGGTATCTTCCATGCTCCTGTCTGCATGCGGAAGTAACAAGGCAAAAGAGGCAGCAAATGAAAGCGTACAGGTGGAAGAAGAAGGTAAAGGAGAACGCACGGAAGAAGGAGAGAAGGTAGAAGCAGAGGAAACAGCGGAAGCTTCAGATACTTCTGCATCTGATACCGGAGATTCAGATGGCAATGTTTCGGAGGGGAACAGTTCAGAAAGTGACACTACAGGCAGCGATGCGGATCATTCCGGGGATAAAGCGGAAGCAGAGAATGATGAAAATGCTGACACAGATGGAACCGATGATACAGAAGACACAGAAGCGCCGCTGGGTAAGATCGGGATTCTTCTTTCTCAGGATGATGAGAATGCTTCTGTAGATGCAAAGGAAATGACTGATCAGATCGCAGAAGGCGGCTATGAGGCGGAAGTTAAGAATGCAGATGGAGATGCAGAACTTCAGATTTCCCAGATTCAGGAATGTATCGATGAGGAAGTGTCTGCGCTGATCATCAATCCGGTAGATCCTTATGGGCTGGCAGATATTCTGAACACAGCGAAGGAAAAGGAGATTCCTGTGATCTCTTATGACAAACTGATCCAGGATACGGCAGCAGTCAATTACTATGCATCTTATGATACCAGAGTGATCGGAAATGAAATCGGAAAAGAGATTATGAAAAAAATGAGTCTGGACAAGGCACAGGAAGAAAAGAAATCATACACGATCGAATTTCTGATGGGTTCTCCGGATGATAATGGAGCACTTTTCCTCTACAATGGAATCCTGGAAGTTCTGCAGGAGTATCTGGATGATGGAACTTTAGTCTGCAAATCCGGAAATACGACTTTTGATACAACGGGAATTATGCGCTGGAGTGAAAGTTCTGCGAAAGCGAAACTGGAGTCTGTGCTGGATGAATTTTATGCAGAAGAAAAGACACCGGATATTATCTGTACGGCGTATGATGGATTTACCTATGAAGTGCAGGATGTTCTGAAGAGTGTGGGAATTTTACCTGGAAGTGAGGAATGGCCGCTGATCACAGGATATGGCAGTGAGGTACAGGCAGTCAAGGATGTGGCAGAAGGAGAACTTTCTTTTACCATGTTTATGGACCGTAAGGAGCTGGCAAAAGGCGGTGCGCAGATGGCAATTGATTATCTGACAGGAGAGAAAGTTGATGTGAAAGATTATTCACAGTATGACAATGGTGTGAAGATCGTGGGAACTTTTACCTGTACAGCGCAGATGATCGATAAGGATAATTATCAGATTCTGGTAGATAATGGAACTTATACAGAAAACGAGATTCAGCCGGAGCCGACAGAGACGCCAGAACCAACAGAGACACCGGTTCTGACAGAAACACCGGTTCTGACAGGAACTCCGGCACCAACCGAAACGCAGACTGCATCAGAAATACCGGAAAGTACCGGAACACCGATACCGGCAGCAGGAAAGTCTGCTGATGATAAGACTGTGTAAGGAAAAGAGGAAAAATAAAAAGAATAAAAAGCGTGAAGTATAAAAGAATTAAAACGATAAATAAAAGAATCAGAGAAAGAGAATAAAAAAACGGCAGAAAGATAAGCAGTCATGCAGGTCTTTCTGCCATTTATTTTGGCTTTGTATTTATAGAATTTCTGTTACAGGGGCTTTTGTCTGCCCTGTTTCTGTGCCGGATATATTCCTGTTCTTTCGTTTCTCCGGAATTTATTATTCTCTGAAAGTTAAAGAATCATCAGTCATGGAATCAACGATTGCAAGAGATTCCAGACGGATTCCCATATCGCGGATTTCCTGACCGCCATGCTGGAAGCCTTTTTCGATTACGATTCCGGCACCTTCGAGAGTTGCTCCGGATTTCTTGACGATATCGATCAGACCCAGAAGTGCGCATCCGTTTGCAAGGAAATCATCGATCAGAAGAACGTGATCGTCCGGTCCGAGGAATTTCTTGGAAAGGATGACATCATAAACTTTCTTATGAGTGAAGGACTCTACCTTTGTAGAATACACTTCTCCGTCGAGATTGAGACTCTGTGTTTTTTTGGCGAATACGACAGGTACATCGAAGTACTGTGCTGCGATACAGGCGATACCGATACCGGATGCTTCGATTGTAAGAATTTTGGTAATGGGACAGTCAGAGAAGCGGCGTTTAAATTCTTTGCCGATTTCATTGATGAGAGTGATATCCATCTGATGATTTAAGAAGCTGTCTACTTTTAAAATATTTCCCGGTTTCACAATTCCATCCTTAAGAATTCGGTCTTTTAAAAGTTTCATAGATTTCTCTCCTTTTATATATGTATTTAATTTGGGGTGCTGTTTATAAACCGTCTGATAATAGTGACAGCATAAGCAGTAACAGCTACTGTTATGGTAATTACAACTATGATACGCTATAATTTGTTTTGATGCAATTGATTTTGACAAAAAATATAAAAATAATTATAATAATCTCGAATCAGAGTGAGAAAAGCAGAGAGAAATCTGTGCAATCTGCCGGACAGAAAAGGAGAATGAACGGATGAAGAAAGAATATGAACTGATCTGGGAAATTTTTAACAAATGTCCCCGTAATCAGATGAGAGATGTTTTTGTGGAAGAGCTGGAACTGGATGACCCGGAGGAGTATATCCGCAATAAATTCAAAGGAAAAGAAGTTTCCTATGAAAAAACAGTACTGGAAGACGGTACGATCATTTTTGACATCACGACTTCTCAAATAAAACAGCGTTGCTCCTTTACAGAAATTTGATAAATGTGGTATAATATTATTTACGCTATGCAGGGACAGGAGCCGGATGCTTTTGTCCGTCTGATGCTGAGAAAGGAGAAGGTGAAAATGGGCGAAGAACAGAAAACACATACACATATACTGGAGGATGGCACAGTAGTAGAACATTCTCACGGAGAACATACACACCATCACAGCCATGCACATACAAAAGCAGTGCTGAACCGCCTTTCAAGAGCAATCGGACATATGGAATCCATTAAGAGGATGATCGAGGATGGGAGAGACTGCAGTGAAGTTCTGATACAGCTTTCAGCGGTGAAATCCGCGATCAATAATACAGGTAAGATCATTCTGCAGGATCATATTGAGCATTGTATTGTAGATGCGGTAGAGCATGGCGACAAGGATGCGATTAAGGAATTGGAGATCGCGATCGACAGATTTATGAAGTAATAAATCTGGCAAAACGATGTAATACGCATGCTGTGAAGCATGTGAAAATAAAGGAGAAAGTAACTATGGCAAAAGAATGTAGCAACACTTCATGTGACAAATCAAGCTGCGAAGGCTGTTCCAGTAAGAAACCGCAGAGCCTTCTTGCAGAAATGAATGCTCACTCAAACGTAAAACATGTGATCGGAGTTGTCAGCGGTAAAGGCGGCGTTGGTAAATCCTTCGTAACCGGTTCCCTGGCAAACATGATGGCAGCGCAGGGATACAAAGTGGGTATCCTGGATGCGGATATCACAGGTCCGTCTATTCCGAAAATGTATGGATTAAAGGGTGCAGCAATGGCGAATGACGAAGGCATTTACCCGATGATCACCAAAAATGGAATCAAGGTAATGTCTATCAACCTTCTGCTTCCGACAGAAGACACTCCTGTAATCTGGAGAGGTCCGGTTCTTGCAAATATGGTAAAACAGTTCTGGACAGATGTTATCTGGGGCGATGTAGACTATCTGTTTGTAGATATGCCTCCTGGAACAGGTGATGTTCCGCTGACAGTATTCCAGTCCCTGCCGATCGAGGGAATCGTGATCGTAACCTCTCCTCAGGATCTGGTTAAGATGATCGTAAAGAAAGCTTTCAACATGGCCGAAATGATGAAGATTCCGGTACTTGGTATCGTTGAGAACTACAGCTATGTGAAATGTCCGGACTGCGGCAAGCCGATCAAAGTATTTGGCGAGAGTCATATCGATGAGATTGCAGCCGAGCTGAAAGTTCCGGTAGTTGGAAAAATGCCGATCGATGTAGACTATGCAACAAAAGCAGACGGCGGATTTTTCGCAGCTATTGACAATCAGTACATTACAGATGCACTGACAGTTATGCCGAAATAAGATCAGGAAACAATAACCGGATATTGTCTGGTGTAAAAGATATTGTCTGGCGTAAATAAGAAGTTTTCATTCAGAGTAAAACAGGATCAGGGATTCTCTTTGATCCAGGACTGGGTGAAAACTTCTTTTTTATTTTACGAAAAATAAGTTTTAATGTTCCGGGAAATGATATATGCTGCGAAACTGCCTGCCGATGTTGCTGATGCTGCGGATGTATTGATATATTATCTATCATATCAGCAAGAAATCAGATATTTGCGAATATTTCGATAAAACGTTCCGCAGCCTGTGAAACAGTCAGGCTGTCATGCTGTGCAAGTACAAGCTGGCGTCCGGGCAGCGGCTCTTTCAGTATCAGCGGTGTGAGCTGATCATTTTCTTTCAGCATATAGTCAGGGACACAGGCGATGCCAAGCCCGATCCGCGCCAGGTCCAGAAGCAGGTCATTACTGTTTAATTCTACTTCGGGCAGGAGTTTGAGATTGTGGGCGGTAAAGGCTTCGTGCAGATATTCGCTGGTCGTACTTTTCTGGGAGAGCATCAGGATGGGATATTTCAGCAGTTCTATAAGTTCGGTCTGGACCGTGTGTACGGGAAAATAATCCGTGTTGGCAACAAAGACATCCTGAAATTCTTTTAAGACACGGGTCTGAAAATGACTGCCAAGTCTGGAGTTGGGATAATTGCATACGATCAGATCCGCCTGACCTTTTTCCAGAAGTTCTACACAGCCGATTGAGGTGCTGTTTGTTACCTTGATCCGGACATCAGGATAAGTCTGGTGAAATTTTTGCAGATAATCGATGAGAAAATACCGGCAGATCGTATCGCTGGCTGCAATGCGAAGCTGACCTTTCAGCAGATTGTCTCCGGACAGAAGGGATTCGCCTTCATCCAGAAGCTGCAGGGCGGGTTTTACATGCTGAAGCAGAAGTTCCCCTTCCGGAGTCAGCAGTACTTTCTTTGTACTTCGGATAAAAAGAGGATGGTTTAATTTCTTTTCAAGCGTCTTGATAGACTGGCTGACTGCTGACTGGGAAATGAAGAGCTGACGGGAAGCCTCTGAGAAACTCAGGGTGGTGGCAACATAATAGAAAACTTTGTATAATTCCAGATTGATATCCATGATGGAACTCCTTTCATTAACGATTCTGCCAACGATATTGTCGGTGCAGCAAATGGTGTTATATTTTATTTATCGTGTGAAAAACAGATATTAATTAGCGGTATTAATAAAAAATATAAGATATATTAATTTTACTAATGATATTTCTTATGATACTATATAGGAAGCAAAAGTTCAAGTTATGCCATCTGCTTTACAGGCAGAAGCAGCAGGAATGATTGTGGAAGTTGATGTACCGAGAATATAAAAGTACGATACACAGAAGAAAGGAGTTTCTATTTATTATGAGTAACGTAAAACGTGTCTATGTAGAAAAGAAACCGGCCTTCGCTGTACAGGCAAAGGAATTAAAACATGAGATCAGCAGCTATCTGGGAATCAAATCCGTAACAGCAGTCCGTGTGCTGATCCGTTATGATGTAGAGAATATTTCTGATGAAGTTTTTGATAAAGCATGCAAAACTGTTTTTGCAGAGCCACCTGTAGATGATTTATATCTGGAGAACTTTGAGTCCGCAGAAGGCTCTCATATCTTCTCCGTAGAGTTCCTGCCGGGACAGTTTGACCAGAGAGCAGATTCCGCTGTTCAGTGTGTACAGTTCCTGGATGAGAACGCACAGCCGATCATCCGTTCCGCGACAACATACGTGATCGAAGGAACCATCACAGATGAGGAATTTGATGCCGTCAAACATCACTGCATCAACCCGGTAGATTCCCGTGAGACAGGACTTCAGAAACCGGAAACTCTGGTAACTGTATTCCCGGAACCGGAAGATGTGAAGATTTTTGACGGATTCAAGGACATGCCGGAAGCAGAATTAAAGGCACTCTATGACTCTTTAAATCTGGCCATGACATTTAAGGATTTCCAGCATATCCAGCATTATTTCAACGGAGAAGAGAAACGTGATCCATCCATGACAGAGATCCGTGTACTGGATACCTACTGGTCCGACCACTGCCGTCACACAACATTCTCCACAGAACTGACAGACGTAAAATTCGACGAAGGTGATTACAAGGCACCGATCGTAGATACCTATAATAAATATCTTGCTGACAGAGAAGAACTTTACAAAGGCCGCAAAGACAAATTTGTCTGCCTGATGGATCTTGCTCTTATGGCAATGAAGAAACTCAAAGCAGAAGGCAAACTTGCGGATCAGGAAGAATCCGATGAGATCAATGCCTGCAGTATCGTAGTTCCTGTAGACGTAGACGGCAAGGAAGAAGAATGGCTGATCAACTTCAAGAATGAGACACATAACCATCCGACTGAAATCGAGCCATTTGGTGGTGCAGCTACCTGCCTCGGCGGTGCGATCCGTGACCCGCTTTCCGGACGTACTTATGTATATCAGGCAATGCGTGTAACAGGTGCCGCAGACCCGACTGTTTCTGTAAAAGAAACTCTTAAAGGTAAACTTCCGCAGAAGAAACTGGTAAGAAGCGCGGCTCACGGCTACAGCTCCTACGGAAACCAGATCGGTCTTGCAACCGGCTATGTAAAAGAAGTTTATCATCCAAACTACGTTGCAAAACGTATGGAGATCGGTGCAGTTATGGGTGCGGCTCCGAGACGTGCGGTTATCCGTGAGAACTCTGATCCGGGTGATATCATTATCTTACTTGGAGGACGTACCGGACGTGACGGTATCGGCGGTGCAACCGGTTCTTCCAAAGTTCATACAGAAGCTTCCATCGAAGTGTGCGGTGCTGAGGTTCAGAAAGGTAATGCTCCGACTGAGCGTAAGATCCAGCGTATGTTCCGCCGTGAGGAAGTCAGCCATATCATCAAGAAATGTAATGACTTTGGTGCAGGCGGTGTTTCCGTTGCAATCGGTGAGCTGGCAGCAGGTCTGAGAGTAGACCTTGACAAAGTTCCGAAGAAATATGCAGGTCTTGACGGAACTGAGATTGCAATCTCCGAGTCTCAGGAACGTATGGCAGTCGTAGTTGACCCGAAAGATGTAGATACTTTCCTTGGCTATGCAAATGAAGAAAACCTGGAGGCAATTCCTGTCGCAGTTGTAACAGAGGATCCTCGTCTGGTACTTGTATGGCGTGGAAAAGAGATTGTAAATATTTCCCGTGCATTCCTGGATACCAACGGTGCACATCAGGAAACAACAGTAGAAGTAGAAATCCCGAATAAAGAAGGCAACCTCTTTGAAGAACGTCCGGACGTTGCAGATGTAAAAGCAAAATGGATGGAAACTCTGGCAGACTTAAACGTATGCTCCCAGAAAGGACTTGTGGAAATGTTCGACGGTTCTATCGGAGCAGGCAGTGTATTTATGCCATACGGCGGTAAATATCAGCTTACAGAGACTCAGTCCATGGTTGCCAAGGTTCCGGTACAGAATGGTAAAACAGATACTGTAACCATGATGAGCTATGGCTTTGACCCGTACTTATCTTCCTGGAGCCCATACCACGGAGCTGCTTATGCAGTGACAGAATCCGTTGCAAGAATCGTGGCTACAGGCGGTGACTATAAGAAAATCCGTTTCACATTCCAGGAATACTTCCGTCGAATGACAGAAGATCCTAAAAGATGGAGCCAGCCTTTCGCAGCACTTCTCGGTGCTTATGCAGCACAGATGGGATTTGGACTTCCGTCTATCGGTGGTAAGGACAGTATGTCCGGTACATTCAATGATATTGATGTACCTCCGACACTGGTATCCTTCGCAGTTGACGTTGCGAAGATCCAGGATGTGATCACACCGGAATTAAAGAAAGCAGGAAACAAACTGGTATGGCTTCGTGCACCGAAAGATCAGTATGATCTGCCGGATTATGCAGGAATCATGGATCAGTACGAGAAACTTCATAAAGATATGCAGGATGGCAAAGTTGTTTCTGCTTATGCACTTGACCGTCATGGTATTGCAGCGGCAGTTGCGAAGATGGCATTTGGTAATGGTATGGGTGTGAAAATCGAGCATAACCTTGATCCGAGAGATTTCTTTGCACCTGGATTTGGCGACATTATTCTGGAAGTTCCGGATGGTAAAGTTGGTGAGCTTTCCATTACTTATACAGTCATCGGTGAAGTAACTGATGACGGCAGCTTCTCTTATGGAAACACAGTGATCACAGTAGACGAAGCTGAAAATGCATGGAAAGGTACTCTGGAAAAAGTATTCAAGACTGTTTCCGCTGAGAACGACAAAGAAGCTGCTGACAGAGAAGAAAAACTTTATCATGCAGACAGCATCTATGTATGCAAGAATAAAGTTGCAAAACCTCGCGTATTTATTCCGGTATTCCCTGGAACAAACTGCGAGTATGACAGCACCCGTGCATTTGAACGTGCAGGCGCAGAAGTAGATGTAAAAGTATTCAAGAATCTGACAGCAGAAGATATCCATGATTCTGTAGAGCTGTTTGAGAAATCCATTGATCAGGCACAGATCATCATGTTCCCTGGCGGATTCTCCGCTGGTGATGAACCGGATGGTTCTGCGAAATTCTTTGCAACTGCATTCCAGAATGCGAAGATCAAAGAAGCGGTTATGAAACTGATCAATGAGAGAGATGGTCTTGCACTTGGTATCTGCAATGGTTTCCAGGCGCTGATTAAACTTGGTCTTGTACCGTACGGCGAAATCTGCGGACAGAAAGCAGATTCCCCGACACTGACATTTAATACCATTGGACGTCATATCTCCAAGATGGTTTATACCAAGGTTGTAAGCAACAAATCCCCATGGTTACAGAAAGCACAGCTTGGCGGTGTTTACTGCAACCCGGCATCCCACGGAGAGGGTCGTTTCGTTGCAAATGATGAATGGCTTGAGAAACTGTTTGCAAACGGACAGGTTGCAACTCAGTATGTAACTCCGGACGGAAAACTCAGCGTAGACGAAGAGTGGAACGTAAACGGTTCCTACATGAACATCGAAGGTATCACAAGCCCGGACGGACGTATCCTTGGTAAGATGGCTCACAGCGAGCGCCGTGGCGATGGTGTTGCAATCAATATCTATGGCGAGCAGGATATCCAGATCTTTGAATCCGGTGTAGAATATTTTAAATAATAGAGGAAATACCAATAAAGGAAATGTAAAATGGTTTGGGGCGCTGCATCAGGCAGCGTCCCCTTTCTGTGTACCATAAAAAACTTTCTGGACAACAGAGATATAAAATTTATCGCGGTAAAGTAGTAAAAATATAGTTTCAAACTATAATTGGCACTAGATATTATGAATTGGCGTTATTTAAACTGGCATGGTATAGTATGTTCATGCTCAACGGAGACAGCGAAAAGATCCAGGCACTTGTAGATGTACTGAAATCTGATGAGATCAAAGACTTTATCAACGAGAAATATGACGGTGCCGTAATTCCTTTCGATGACAGCACAGACGCTGAATAATTAACAAAAAAACAGATTACAGAGAATCAGAGATTCCCTTTCCGGTAAGAACTGGAGAGGGAATTTTTTTGCAGAAATTGAGAAAAAACAGATAGGTTTTTGATATGCTTTCTGTTAAAATTAAAGTATGGTAAAGGTTTTCCACTCATGATAAACGAAAGGAAAATTTATGAAAAAGGAACAGATATCAGATAATCATATTTCTGAGAAAACAAAGTATTTCCTGCCAGCAGAAATGCAGAATTGCTGGACCGTAGATGAATTCCTTAAAGAAGGAGAAGATTCATGTACAGTTCTGGTAAAGGAAACGGCGACAGGCATCTTTTGTGTCCTGAAATGGGGCAGAAAGATTCAGGCAGAAATGCTGCGGAATGAAATGGAAATACTTCAGAAACTGACAGAAATGGGCCTGACCGGAATCCCAAAAGCCTACAGAATCTTTGAAGAAAATGGCGGGGTCTATTTTCTACGGGAATACATAGAAGGAACACCGTTATCTCAGATGGTTATGCAGAAAGGCGGGATACAGGAAAGAGAACTCTGCAAAATCAGCCTGAAAATCTGTCAGGCAGTGGAAGAATTTCAAAAGTTAGAAGATCCGATGATTCATCGTGACATCAAACCGGAAAATATTGTTGTTACTCCCACCGGAGAAACTGTATTTATTGATTTCGGAACCATGCGCAGTTATAAAAAAGACAGTCAGAGAGATACTTTCGTAGTAGGCACCAGAGGAACTGCGGCTCCGGAACAATATGGCTACAGACAGACGGATCAACGCACAGATGTATATGCCATCGGACAGACAATGCTGTATATGGTTACGGAAAGCTATGAACTGGATCAGCTTTCTGAATGTAAGATAAGCAGAAAACTGAAAAAAATAATAGAAAAAGCCTGCTCGTTTGAGCCTGACAAAAGATATGCCGATGCAGCAGAACTGAGAAAGGCAATTGAAAAATGTCAGGAGGATAACAGAAAAGTGGTTCATAAAAAGGCAGGCGCAGCCGCCGGACTGATAACAGCCGCTGGCATCCTGGCGGTTTTTCTCTCAAACACAGGAATACTGACTGATATAACATCTCCAAAAAGTCAGGTATTGGCAGAGAGTATGGATACAGAATCACCTCAGAATACAGATGTAGTGCCGGATGTAGAAAATGAACCGGATACAAAAAATGAACCGGATGTAGAACAGATAGAACCGGTAACATTTAAAGAAGAAATGATCGAGACAGCAGTCCGCAGGGAACTGAACCTTTCGGAAGACGATACAATAACTACAGAAATGCTGGAAAATGTAAAACAGATCCGCATTGTAGGAAAAGAAATCCTCGATGAGGGAGATAACTTCTGGGGAATAGGAAACCGCGTGGAAGGGAAAGATTCTGATTTTGGCTCTGCCAGAGGAAACATTACTGACCTCACAGACCTTACCATGATGAAAAATCTTGAAACTCTTGCACTCTGCAATCAGGAAATAGAGGATATTTCTGCATTGGAAAATCTACCGTTAAAAGAACTTTACCTGAATAAGAATAAGATTACAGACTTTTCCGTGCTGACCGGTCTGACAAACCTGGATCTTCTCTGCATTCTGGAAAATCCGGCAGAAGATCTGTCTGTGCTGAAAGAATGCAGCAGCATTACCCGGTTAAATATAGAAAGCATGAAGCTGGCAGATATAGATTTTCTGGGACAGATGAACCTGAATATTCTGTATATGAACAATGCTGAAATAAAAGACGGAAATATGAAACCGCTTCTGGAGATAAACAATTTACAGGAACTTTGTATCGGAGATGTGCCGGAAGAAATGGCAGAAGTTCTTCCACAGATGAGCAATCTGAAAGGTCTGATCATGTGGGGTGGAAATACAGTACTGAAAAATCTGGAACCCTTAAAGGGGATGGAAAGTCTGGAATCTCTGGCAGTCAGTTCTCCGGTCTCATCACTGGAAGGGATTGAGAATTTTCCTAATCTGTATGCACTGTCAATCGGTTTCAGCTTTATTACGGATCTGACCCCGGTTCTTGAAGCAGAACAACTGCACTATATTGATATTTCCAATGCAGCCATTGACAGCTACGAGCCGTTACTGGAACATCCGACACTGGCTCAGGTACAATGTACAGAAGAGCAGAAAAAAGAAATTCTGGAACTGAAATCCTCACCGGATTTTGAGATTCTGGCATAAGAAAGCTTCAGTCAGTGAATGTCAGTAAGTCAACTAACAGAAAAAGAGACAAATTTGTCCCGTTCTAAAATGGGCAGATATGGTACACTTACTAGTATCATATCTGCCTTTTTTTACCGAAAAAATAGGAAACAGTTTTTCAGATGAAAAGGGGAGCTATGAACAGGAAAGAGGTGTGAGAAGAAATGAAAGAAACAGATGAAATCATGGGAATGATAAAAGAAGAGGGTGCCGCATATTTTGCAAGAGAACGAGGAAACAAGGTAGAGGTCGGACTCTATCTTGAGCATTTGATCGAAGAACGTGGAATGAAAAAGAAAGACATTGTGCGAAAACTGAATCTGGAAGAATCCTATGCACGAAAGCTGTTTGGCGGTCAGCGAATCCCTACAAGGAAAATACTGCTGCAGTGTGCGTTTCTCCTTTCTCTTGATCTGTCGGATACACAGCGGCTTCTGGATATCGGCCAGAAGCCCAGACTTTATCCGCGTGTACGCTATGACGCGGCGATCATTTACGGACTGGAAGAAAAAATGACATTGGAACAAATGAACAGTTTTCTGGATGAAATTGGTGAAGAGGTATTACTGTAAACGGAGAGGGAATATGATTGCAGACAAGAGGAAAAGTAAGAATATTCCGTCAGAATGATACCATGGAAACATGTCTTTGCTGTTGTGTTTGGATGGCTCTTGATTATTACCGTAGACTGCCGGAAGGAGCAAAATATCCAACGAAAGATATGGAAAACAGACTTTACCGAATGTTGGGATATCATTCTATTTCTGACAGCAACTGTTTCCCGAGAAGGTTTTTCTTTCTTATGATATGGTGAGAAAAATAGAAAAATATAGGTTATTGCTCATTGGTAATATTCCGCGAATCATGTTACAGGACACAGAGTGAACAATATACATACAGGAGTATTATAACCAAAATAAACTGAAAACAATTGATGAAATAAATATTATACAGTATAATTCTATGTATATATTTGAAATGACTAAAAATGAATAATTTAAAAGATATCCCAATCAGGGATTCTGATATAGTTGTTGTGAAGAAATCAGATGTTATTGTTTAATTCAGAACAGAAGGATTACAATGCAGAGAATTTACAACAATCTTTTTCATTATTAAATTTCATATTATAAAAGGAGGGTTTGTATGAAGAAAAAACAAATCGCGGTATTACTGGCAGCACTGTTAAGTGTATCACCGGCAGCAGAGGGCGTGGCTGTTATGGGAGCAGATTTCTCAGCCGGAGAAGGTACATCAGAAGCTGTGGAAGTGCAGATGGAAAAAGAAGAATCAACAGAAGATGCAGTACCTGAGACGGAAGCGGTCATGGGAACAGGCGAAGCGGAAGTCGCAGACACAGAAGAAGTCTGGACATCAGGAGAGGAAGAAGTTTCTGAGTTTGAGACTGGGGAAGAAGAACAGCAGGAGGTGTTTGCAGAAGAATCAGATGTAAAGACAGAACCGGCAACCGCAGCACAAGGAACGGGAACCTATGAGGTTGCTTTTATTAATGAGGGACAGTTTAACACCTGTCTGCGCACAGATGAAGACAGACCGGATGTGGAAATGCAGACAATGGAGAAAACAACTCTCACGGAAGCATTGAAGAACATGGAAGGAGACAATACCGGATACTGTCTGGTTGTGCCACATGACCTGGAAGGTGAAGAGGATATAGTAGTTCCTGAGGGAATGAATGTATTTGTAGGCTATGGCGACGGAGATGTAAAAATCAGAAGCATTACTCCAAATGGAAATATTACATTCTGGGGTGTCGGAAATGACAAAGAATCCATACAAATCAAAGAAGGAAAAGGTACGGTCACATTCAAACAGCTTCATATGAATGGAGAAATCAAAGGAACAGGATCTGATGATACAGTAATCTTTTGCGATGATGCAATGATTGGCGGTATTTCCGGAATAGAGAACGTACACTTTGACTGCTGGAATCTGAATATTAAAGGGAAATCAGAGTTCTATAATCTTTATAATGATACCGATCATAATGAACACAATACTCCTGTGTGGATTCAGATTGGAGGCTACAGCAAGGAAAAAGTGCCGGTATTCCACAAAGCATTCGACTGGGGATCAGGAATCTTTAAAAACGAAGAGGGCGATTCCTGGACTGGTAATTATTCATTAGGTATTTCTTATAAAAAATCTTTTGAGGGAGACGACTGGTCGGAGATGGAACTTTCATCCGGAAGTCAGGCAGTGACATTTGCTATGTCTCTGGAAGATGTTATTGGACTGGGTGACCGGTTATATGTTTCACAGGAGGGTTATGATTCCGAGCTGAGCCTGGATGGAAAAATATGGGATCGTAATGAGAATAAGCTGTACAGAATTTACAGATATCAGGATGCCGGTGGTCTTACTGCACAGGAAATCTTTGAGAATCATGGAATGTGGGATTTTGAGTATCCGGATAATGCAGATTATTTCCTTGGAAGCATTTCAGATGTAAACCAGATGATGAAAGTGATGGAATCTGACCAGAAAAATCAGACAGCAGGCTATTATACCATTGACCTGCCTAAAAATGCCTCTGTAGATACGATTGATATTCCATCTGGCGTTAAAGGTGTATCTTTCTGGGGAGCAAGTGACTATGATGAAAAAACAGATACCCATACACAGTATCCGGTAAAGAAGATTGGTTCCATTAAAACAAAAGAAGGACAGACAGTGAAACTGGCTCATACAATTGTAAACAGCGGATTATCTGTCAGTGGAGATGGAATTGTACAGATTCAGGATTCTGTCATTCAGGGAACTTTAAAAGGTATCGGCACAAACGACACAGTAACATTTATTCAGGATTCACAGTTAAGCGGACTTTCCGGTGTGGAGAATGTACATTTCGGAAAACAGTGCGGAAGCCTGAATCTCAGAGGCGCGGCTGAATTCTATAATATTTATAATGATACCGGCAGTGAGGCAAATGAGCAGTTCCCGGTAGGAATTCAGATTGAGGGAAAAGATGCTTCCAGAACAGTGACTTTCCATAAAACATTTGACTGGGGAATCGGAAATTTCAGTAATGAAGAAGGTGATCACTGGACAGAACCATATAGTCTGGCAATCAGATATTATAAGTCGTTTGATGGGGAAGACTGGGAATTTATCAATCCGGGAATCGGATTCCAGAGTGTGAAATTTGATATGTCGGACAGTGATATTATTGACATGCTGGACAGAGTGCAGGTTCATGTACCTGACAATGGATATGTGCTGGATATGGATGGAAAAACCTGTAGCCAGGAATGGGATGAATCAATTGGTATTGAGGAATGCCGCAGTACAGAAACACTGTCTGCACAGGATCTTTTTGATTCATATGGAAAATGTGAATTTTCTGAAGAAGGTCTTTTATGGCTGCGTGCATTGCCGAATACCGGACAGGCTTCCAGATATCTGGCTGCTTATCAGAAAAAGAATAATGGAGAAGGCTATTATATCGTACATATTGGTCAGAAAGCAGAGGTTACCGGCACACTTACCGTACCGGATGGCGTAAATGCAGTGAAGTATGCAGGACCTACACAGTATGATGAAAAAACAGATACAAACAGATGGCTTCCGATTAAAATTTCTTCTGTCAATGCCCCGGCAGGAAAGAAAGTGGTTCTGCTGAATATGCTTGTAAAAGGAGATAATCTTACGATTACAGGAGATGGAACCACAGAGCTTCTGGATACAAGACTGGATACGAATATAACCGCAAATACACTGGAAATCACAAAAGCAGCGGTTAAAAACTTAAACTGCAAAAACCTGCTGATAGAAGAAGAGGGCAATAAGCTGGTAGTTGCTGAATACCTGAACTTTGAGAAAGCATCTCTGAATCCGCATTGCGAGCTTTATGCAGAACCTGGATCTTATCTGAAACTGGGAGAGATTGACTGTACGAAATTTGATGAAAAAGATAATTTATATATATTCACAGGAAAAGATGGTTCCTTATTAGCAGATATTTATTTTGCAGGTGAATTGAAACTGGGTACTTATATGCATACGCTTGGGGATGGAAGCGAGAGAGATCTGGAAAGAGGAATGAATCTGATTATCTGTGATGAGCGGAGAGCCAGAAAAGCCAACGCCTGCTTTACAGAAAATTGTTTCTCTGAGACATACCACTACAATGAAGACGGAAAGAGCTGGTGGGGTGATTATCCGGTAGTTTATAAAAAAGAAGCTACCTGTCTGGCAACTATAGATAAAAAACTGGATGAAAAAGAAATACTGGAGCTGTTAGCAGTAGAAGTTGCATTATCAGAGAAAGAAGATTCAAGTGTTGTTTTATTCGTACCTGAAAAAGAGGATGGTGCGTGGGAAGATTATGCAGTTGACGGAGATAAGCGTCTGACAAATTATTGGCATAACGAAAATGACGAGTGGAAACAGATAAAGACAAAGGCATACTTCAAAACAGCAAACGCTCCTGCCACAAGTATTTCCTCCGCGAAAATTTCCGACATCAAAACTCAGCTTTACGCAGGCAAAGCCGTCACACCATCTGTAATCGTAACCTTAAACGGCAAAAAACTCAAAGCCGGAACCGATTATACTGTTTCCTACACAAACAACACAAAAGCCGGTGCAACAGCAACTGTAACGGTTGTTGGTAAAGGTAACTATACCGGTGTAGTGACACAGAACTTCAAGATTGCGGCAGTTCCTGCAAAGGGCAAAGTTTATACAGTTGGAAACCTGAAATACAAAGTAACAAAATCAGCATACAAGAATGGAACCGTAAGTGTCTCTGCTCCGGCAAAGAAGACTCTGACAAGCGTTTCTGTTCCTGCAACTGTAAAGATTGGCGGTTATACATTCAATGTAACTGCAATCGGTGACAAAGCATTTAACGGCTGCACAAAGCTGAAAAAAGTGACAATCGGATCAAAAATGACCACTATCGGAAAACAGGCATTTAATGGCTGCAAAGTGCTGACTTCCATCACAATCAGTTCCAAAGTGCTTAAAACAGTAGGTTCTTCCGCATTAAAAGGAATCTCTGCAAAAGCAGTGATCAAAGTTCCGACAGCGAAATTAAGTGCATACCAGAAACTTCTGAAAGGCAAAGGCCAGAAGGCTTCTGTAAAAATCAAAAAATAAAAAGCAGATTTTCTGAACACTGAGAAATCGCAATAACAGTAATAATGAAGTAACAAAAGAAAAGCAATAACAATGTAACAAAAGCAGTTCCCTGAAAAATAAAAATAAAGCAAATAAAAAGAGCAGTATTTGTATGACATATAATTCTTTGCAGGGTATTATGAGATTATATGCAGATATAAAGCTGCTCTTTTTATGAGCTGCAATCTTTATGACTATTTAAACAAAAGCCTGTGAGATCTTGATTTTATGCGGCTTTCTGGCATCTTACGTAAGTTGATGAAAATGACAGAATCGGCGGAAAATACACACACAATTAAAAAAATAAAAAAAATTAAAAAAATTTCAGAAAAGGTGTTGACATCCGACAAAATCCATTATATAATAGCAAAGCAAGTTGAGACAGGGAAAAACAAAAACGACTCAACAAAGCAACATATGGAATCTTAGCTCAGCTGGGAGAGCATCTGCCTTACAAGCAGAGGGTCATAGGTTCGAGCCCTATAGGTTCCATATCTTAAAGAAAATGGCGAGA
>SKEL01001300.1_pt1 | contig 22452 bp, 16 predicted proteins | sample 4826741 | NCBI WGS metagenome assembly SKEL01 (sample SAMN11008810, study PRJNA524170) | human gut metagenome | biome: Human fecal sample; material: Feces; isolation source: fecal sample from pouch patient p33 | host: Homo sapiens | place: Israel: Tel-Aviv | collected 2016-03-22
GTCTTGTTCCACTCCTCGAACACGTCGCCGATCTCAGCCGGAGTCATGCCAAGACCACGACGCATCAGGTCGTAGCTTTCGGCGATGAGCTGCATGTCGGAGTATTCGATGCCGTTGTGCACCATCTTGACGAAGTGGCCGGCGCCGTTGAGGCCAATGTGCGTCACGCACGGTTCGCCTTCGGCCTTGGCCGCGATGGATTCGAAAATCGGCTTGAGGGTCTTCCAGGATTCCTCGGAGCCGCCGGGCATCATGGAGGGGCCGAGCAGGGCGCCTTCCTCGCCGCCGGACACGCCGCAGCCGACGAAGTGCAGGCCGCGGGCGCTGATCTCCTTCTCGCGGCGGATGGTGTCCGGGAAGTAGGCGTTGCCGGCGTCGACGATGATGTCACCCGGCTCCATGAGGTCGGCGAGCGCATTGATCATGGCGTCGGTCGGCTCACCGGCCTTGACCATGATGATGGCGGTGCGCGGCTTGGCAAGGCTGTCCACGAACTCCTCAAGCGTCTTCGCCGGGAAGAACTCGCCTTCGGTGCCGTGCTCGTTCATGAGCTTTTCGGTACGGGCGTAGGTGCGGTTGAACACGGCGACCTTGTTGCCGTGGTGAGCGAGATTGCGTGCGAGGCTGCCGCCCATGGCAGCCAGACCGACGACGCCGACGTTTGCTTCAGCTGACATACTGTTCCCTTTCATGGAGAAACGTAGTACTTTTTATGAACCTTCCCCAGTGTAGCCCCGAGCGCACCCAAAGCGACAGCCCATCTCAGGGATGACGGGCCGTCAACCGGTCGCATGGTTTCAGTTCGTTTTCGTAGGCACGATGGTGCGTACGAATCGCATGGCTTCGGCTGGGGTGAGCGACGGCACGTAGGCCTGCGCGACGGCAAGCGAGATCTGCGGCAGTTTCGCCGGATCCGGATAGCAGATGTACACTTTGGCTTCATCCGGATGGAACTTGAGTTTGAAGCGGAACAGGGAGTGGAATCCGTAAGCCGGTTCCATGATGTCGGCCACCATCTGCAGCACGTGGTCGAGCACGGCGCTCTCCCCCTGTTCGTGGCCTTCGCCGCTCATGCCGGCAAGTGGCGCCGCGGACAGGCTCATGAATCGCACTTCGCCTTCGTCGCGCAGCCGTTCGGCCATGCGGGCGATGAGGAATTCCATGATGCCGTTGACGCTGTCGGTACGGTGACGCATGAAGTCGAGCGTCCATCCGACCACTTTGCCGTTCTCATAGGTCGGCAGCCAGCTGGTGACGCCCAGCACCTTACCGTCCGCGTCCACCGCGTACAGCAGTTTGACGCGTGGATCGACCAGCTCGTCCACGCCACCCAGGGTGAAGCCCATTTCAGGCAGGGCCTTCTCGCCGGCCCATTGCGCGGAAATCTCACGGATCTGCGTCTGCACGGAGAACGGCGATTCCTTGAATGTGGCGAGCACGTCGGTGATGCCGTCGCGCTTGGCTTTGTTGATGGCGGTGCGCACGTCCTGCCATTTCTTGCCGCGCGTCTGCCATGCGGCCGGGTCGATCACCATTTCGGTGCCGACGTCGAGCGCGTTCCAGCCGGCGGAGACCAACGCGTCACGTTGTTCGGCGTGCACGCTGTAGAACACCGGCGTCAGGGAACGTTGGGTGCAGAAGCCGGCGAACGCATGCAGATCGTCCTCATATTCGTCTGGGTCGCCGAAAGGTCCGGTGACGGTCAATGCGATGCCGTACGACACGCGGTAGGCGATGGCGGAACGGCCGGTGGCGGAGAACCAGTAATCGTTGCCTTTCCAAGTGGCCATGAACGACATGGATTCGCCGCCGAGTCCGATGATCTCGTCCACGCGGTGGCGGTACGCGTCGTTGATCATGGAACGGTCACGCAGGCCACCCCATGTGCAGCACAGCGCGACCAGCCAAAACATCGGTCCGACGCACTGGTAGACGATTTCGGAAAGCAGTCCGACCGGCACGAACGCCGGTTCCACGCCACTTAGCAGGCCAATCGGCAGCAAACGCTGCACGTAGTCTGCGATCAGATCGACCAGCAGCGGCGTTTCGTTGAAGCCGGACGGCATGGACAGGCCGTAGCCGACGTACAGCAATCCCAGTAATACGAATGCGGCGAACGTGATGGCGATACCGCGCAGCACGGTCTCGCTTTTCGTGCGAATGGTGAAACATGCGCGGAACAGGATGATGATGACGATGCACAGCAGCGGCAACGCCATCGTGGCCAGCATCGCGTGGAATGCGCCGTGCCGTTGCAATGCGGATATCGCATCCATGTATGCACCGGCGTCGGAGCCGTCCACGTAGGACAGCGGAATAGCCACATAGAACACCGTCGATAGCGCAATGGTGCATGCGTTGAACACGATGCTGAGCGCGGCTGCGAGATGACGGCCTCGATACAGACCCCAGGCGATGAGCAGCAGCATCAGCGTCGGCATGATGGATACCAGCCAGTTGCCGGGCATGGTGAAACGCATCATGCGGTATTGCGTGAAGCAGTCCGTATGCGAGGCGCCGCTGAGGCAGTCGACCACACGTCCGGTGTCGAAGCCGGTGGAGCCGGTCAACAGTCCGAACATGGACAGCAGGCCGAACGATTGGCGTGACGAGACGGCGACGAGCGAGCCGATGGCCTGCACGCCCGCGACGATGCCGATAAGCCGACGCATTTCGTAGATGGCGCCATGCCGGTATTCGTCACCATGCGTGCAGGAGGCCATCAGATAGCCGAGCACGTGGCCAATCACCGAAGTGGCAAGCAGGCAGTAGTCGCTCACCTCGCCTCGGTAGAGGAACATGATGAGCACGACCGCATAGCCGATCACGCGGATACGGCGGCGCCACAGCATGGTTGTGAACGCGCTGGCGCACATAAGGGTGCCGGCGACGAGAATCAGCGGACCAAGGATGGCGCCATCATGCGAGATCGCATGCCATTGGGGGCTGCGCCCGTCGGATAGGGAGCACAGTCCCATGCCCAAGGCCACGCCACCCAGTGTGGTGATGACGGACACCCATGCGGTTTTGATTTTGCCGATCACCGATTCGGCCAGGCCGAACGCAACCAGCATGAGCGGAACGTCGATGAGCAGACGGCCCAGATTCGGCACGTACAGCATGGATATCGGCGCGGTGTACCAGCGGCCGCGTGCGAGCGCTTCGAAACTTACTTTGGCCAGGCTCGGCGGGAACGGCTGACGTATGAGCGCGCACACGATCTGCGTGCCCACGTTGATGAGGATGACGAACAGCACGAGGCAGACGGTGAGCAGGTGTCGTCTGATCCATCCGGCCAGATCGGCGAGCAGCGCGCGGAAGCCGAACAGTGGTTTCGCGGGTGATGCCTCGGCTGGTTTAGCAGGCGCGGTTTGCGTTTGAGTCATTTCTTTCCTTTTCTGGGATTCTCAGGCTTGCGGGTTTGTGTTCAGGATCGTCATATCGTGATGCGTTTGAGATTCGGATAGTCGGATAGGTTCGGGTTCGCACCATCCAGTCCGGTGTCGTGGCCGAATACGGCGAGCCCGTAACGCAGCACGTCCTGCACGGCGTGCCAGTCGTGTGCGTTGCCGGACGATTCGACGGCGGCGACGCGCATGCCGGCTTTCGCCGCGACCGGCGCGATTGTTTTGACGTTGCGTATTGAGGTGGTGTCCTTCTCCCCCGCGCCTATGATGAGCATCTGATGGGTGGGCGCGTGGTTGCGGATGGCGTTGACCGGCACTTGGTTCTCATAGGCTGTGGTGTCGCCGTCGAAGAACCGGTCGATCATTTCCTGTCGGCTGCCGTTGGTCGGTTTGATTTCGCTGTCGGTGGGAATCATGGTGCCAAACAGGTCGGGATGGTTCACGCCGATCTGCAGCGAACATGTGGCGCCTTGCGAGAATCCGGCGATGGCCCAATCCTTGGCATCCTGTGCGGCGGGCAGGTTGGTTTTCACCCAGTCGACCACGTCCTGCGTCAGGTAGGTCAGCGCATTGCCGTACACCTTCGAATCCACGCATAGCGTGTTGTGCGAATCGGCGCCAAGCTGATCGGCTGCGATGACGATTGGGGCGAGTCCGTCGTGGGTTTTCGCATATCCGTCCATCATGGTTTGGATGCCGCCGGCTTGGAAGACGCGTCCCGGACTGCCCGGCTGCCCGCTCAGCATGAGGACGACCGGCAGGGCCGGCTTGCGTTTCGAGTCGGCCAATGCCGCCGGAGGCAGGTAGACGAGGGCTTTGCGTGCTTCAAACTGCGATTTCGTGGCCGGAATGTCGATTTTGTTGACGGTTCCGTTCGCCGGAATATTGCGGATCGTGCCGTTGGCGGCCTGTTTGCGCCACTGTGCGACGGTGATGAGGTCCTTGCGTTTGGCCAGTCCGGTCAGATCGGCTTGGCTGTAGGAATCCTCGCCGAACAGCGAGCCGATGGTGGCGTATTCGCCGTACGATTGGTCGATGCCGATCGCCGCGGCCAGTATCGCGAATACGGTCAAGATGGCCGCGGCCACGCGCATCATGCCCCTGCTCAACACGATATGCACGATGGCGAAACCAGCGATGGCGAAACCAGCCGCCACCCAAGCCATCACACGGGATCCCAATCCGACGCCGAACACCACGAACACGTCGGACAGCAGCCAAGCTACCACATAGCCGATCATTCCGGACACGGCCGCAACGCCGATCGGCAGCACGGTAGCCAGTATGCGTCCGTCCCGTTTCGAAACGGCCGCGCTAACCAGCAGGGTTACGGACAGCACTGCGACGACGGCGAACGCCGCCGCCGGAAACCAGCCTCCGACCAGGCTTATGTTCATAAGCCACTGACGCATATTTCCCATCCCCAACATATAGGTTTTCCTTCAACTTGACAGTTGTAGTACGCAAAATAACGGGCACGCGTCATCCTTATGGCTGATTTCGCCTCAAAACTCAGGGAAAACCCTGAAACCGCCGTGAACCGTTCGCTATTGGCGTATGGTTTTGGCTATGACATACGTATTCGAAGCATCGAACGTGCGCTGTTCGATTATGGTCGACGGCGAACGCCGCACCATATTCTCCGGATTGTCTTTCTCCATCGAGCCTGGCGAAATCGTGGACTTGGTCGGACCGTCCGGCGCAGGCAAGAGCTCGCTGCTGACCGCTTTCGCACGGCTCAATCCGCGCGCGTCAGGCGATTTACGGTTGGATGGCCGTTCCGCCGACGATTTCACCCCGCAGCAGTGGCGCGCGCAGGTCGCGTACCTGCCGCAGAAGCCGGTGCTGTTGGGCGAGACGGTGGCGCAGGCGATTCGTCTGCCGTTCACGCTTGCCATACGCCAGTCGGCGAGAACGAAGCAGGGACCACGCAGGATCTCCCCCACCGACGCGTTGCCGGACGGCAGAATCCGTGAAACCTTGGACAATATGGGTTGCGCCGACATCGATCTGAACCGTCCGCCACACGACTTGTCCGGCGGTCAGGCGGCGCGCGTGAGCCTTGCACGCACGTTGCTGACCCGTCCGAAGGTGCTGCTCGCCGACGAAGTGGACGCCGGATTGGATGACGACAACGCCGACAAGGTGGCACGCATCCTCGCCAAAGCGGCGGCGGACGGCATGGCGATCGTTCGTATCCGGCACCGGCCGCCGGATGGCCATGCCACACGTGTCACACGTCTTGCCGATGGCACGCTCACGCAGTCCGGCAACGCCGAAGCGGACGGTACTGCGACGGGTAGTACTTCGACGGGTAGCACGGTAGAAGGGAGCGTCGCATGAACGGCAACTACTATGCGATCGACATCTGGGGTCTCATCGCCGCGCTGGTGATGGTGGCCATTGCCGCCGGCATCTCCGAAACCATGCGTATGGGCGTGGGGCGCACGCTTCTGTGGTCGGCTTGCCGTGCGCTGCTGCAATTGTGCGCGATGGGCTTCATCATGGAGTACGTCATCCGTTCGAACAATCCGTGGCTGGTGCTGCTGCTTGTGGCGTTCATGCTCATCGCGGCCGTGCAGATCACTCTTTCGCGTGCGAAAGGTGTGCCGAAGGGCTTGGCTGGACCGGTGTTCCTGAGTCTGGTCGTGACCATGCTCATCATGATCTCGTTGGTCACCGAGCTCATCATCCGTCCGCAACCGTGGTATGCGCCGCAATTGGTGGTGCCGTTGACCGGCATGCTGCTGGGCAACACCGTTTCGGCGTTGGCGGTGGGGTTGAGCCGCTTCTTTGAAAGCATGAAGGAACGTCGTGACGAAGTGGACACGCTGCTGGCGTTGGGTGCCACCACGTGGGAGGCGGCACGTCCAAGTATCGTCTCGTCGATCCGTCTGGGATTGCTGCCCACCACCGCCTCGCTTGCCTCCGCCGGCATTGTGACGGTGCCGGGCATGATGGCCGGTCAGATCATCGCCGGCGGCAACCCCATCGACGCGGCGAAATACCAGTTCATGATTCTCGCCACCATCGCGGCGCTTACGCTGCTGGCGGACAGCATCATCATGCTGATGGTCTATAAACGTTGCTTCACCGCGCTCGACCAGTATCAGCCGGTCAACGGCTGATACTGCGATATCCCGTATAGAAAAAGCCGTTCATTCCTTGCGATTGCTGGAATGAACGGCTTTTTGCTTGACCGTTGACGTACGTCAGCGGGAGCGGAACGGCGCCTTGCGGATCTTCGCATGCTTGCGGAACGGCTTGCCCTGCCTTTCGCCCGCATGCTTGTCGTGGCGTTCTCCGTGACCGCCACGACGACCGGAATCGCCATACTTGGCTTCCATGCGACGGTCATAACGCTTCGCGTCCTCGCCTCGCTCGTCATGAATCACGCGGATTTCCTTGCGATGGATGCGTTTGCCGCCCTGACGGCGGTCGTCGCGTTCGTCGCGGTTCCTGCGGTATTGGCGATCGTCCTCGTAACGGCGTTCGGCACGGGCTTCGGCCTTGCGCTGCTTCTTGGTCGGCGCGCCCTGCTTTTTCGCATACTGCTTTTTGCCGGGCTTCCTATCGGATTGGCCACGCTGATCGGAACGCTCGTCGGAGCGCCGCTTGCGATTGTCGGTTCCACGCTGTTCGCCGGCTTCGGCACGCTGCTGCTCATGCAGCCGCGCGTACTTTTCGCGACGCTTGTTGTTGCGCTTCTCCTCGTGCTTCTCGCGCTTCTCCTCTTGGATTTCAGGATGTTCCCAACGATGCTCGCGTGCCTCGTATTCGCGGTTGTCGCGGCCTTCGAACTTGGCGGCGCGACGTTCGGCGCGATTCTGTTTCGGTTCGAAACGCTGCTCGCGTTCGGCGACTTCGGCGCGCTCTTCACGTCCCTTGCGATTCGCGCGGTCCTTGCGTTCGGACTTGAACGGCTTGCCGCCCTTGTCCTTGCCCCGGTCCTTGTTGCGTCCACCGGAACGGTTGCGTCCGGAGCGCCCGCCGTTTTCCGCGAAACCGTCGCCGCCCTTGCCATGCCTGCGACGCGGATTGCCCGCCGGCTGGGACTGCTCAAGCGTCCAACCGAAACGCGGTTCGGCCGACTCGCCCACCAATTCCAACACTTCCGGGGAATCGTGGGTCACTTCGATCGGCTTGACCTTCAGTCCGGCCTCATGCAGCATGCGGCGGGTGCGGCGGCGCTGGTTCGGCAGAACGATGGTCACCACATCACCGGAATGGCCGGCTCGCGCGGTACGTCCGGAGCGGTGAAGGAACGATTTCGGGTCCTCCGGAGGCTCCACCTGCACCACGAGCTCCACGCCGGACACGTCGATGCCGCGGGCGGCCACATCGGTGGCGACCATGACGTTCACGTCGCCGGATTCGAAGGCTGCGAGATTGCGGTCACGCTGGTTCTGGCTCAGGTTGCCGTGCAGCTCGGCCGCCGGAATGCCGTTCTTCGTCAGGTCCTTGGCGAGCTTCTGGGTCTGGAATTTGGTGCGGGTGAACAGGATGCGGCGTCCCTTGCCGGAAGCGAGGGTGCGGACCAGCTCATGACGGTCGCCCTGCGTGGTTTCGAACACGTGGTGGGTCATTTCGTCGACGGCCGCGGTGGCGGAGTCGACGCTGTGGATCTTAGGATCGGTGAGGAACGTGTTCACCACCTCGTCGACGCCATGGTCGAGGGTGGCGGAGAACAGCATGATCTGCGCGTCGAACGACACTTGGCCGAGCAGGCGCTTGACCGGCGGCAGGAAGCCCATGTCGGCCATTTCGTCGGCTTCGTCGATCACGGCCACTTCGACCTTCTCCAAGGTCAGCGCATGCTGTTCGAGCAGGTCCTCAAGACGGCCCGGGCATGCGACGACGATATCGGCGCCGGCCCTTAGATCGCGGATCTGGCGGGCGTAGCGCACACCGCCATACACGGTGGTGGTGGTCATGCCGTACATCTGCGCGAGCGGCATCAGCACGTCGTTGATCTGGTTGGCCAGCTCACGGGTCGGAGCGAGCACCAGACCGCGCGGGTGCGGCAGGAAATCGTCGGCGCGCCGTTCCTCGGCATGCCCCTTACGCACCTGTTCCACCTCATGGCGGAACTGGCTCATGTTCTCGTACTCGTCGGCGTCGACCTCACCCAGTCGCGCGACCAGCGGAATCGAGAACGCCAGGGTCTTGCCGGAGCCGGTACGGCCTCGGCCGAGAATGTCACGACCGGCCAGGGAATCGGGAAGGGTGTCGGCCTGGATCGGGAAAGCGGTTTTCTTGCCATCGGCCGCGAGCACGCGTACCAACGGGCCGGGAACGCCGAGTTCGGCGAACGTCTGGGGGCGTTCCTCCTCCTCGCCCGCCTCATCGAAATCGGCGGCGAGGGCATCTTCATTTTCAATCACAGCGGTATCGGGCACAATGGCCTTTCATGTCAAACATTGCGCACGTTGCGCAAACCTGTTAACAATAGCCCATGCCCGATACTTTTGCCTTGGCTGCGACTGGTGGCCGACGCTACCGGTAGTTGCGTTCGATGAGGATGTCGGAAACCGTCAGATTCGCGTCGTTGACGAGGTTGAACAGCACCACTTCGGCGAGTTCGGCAGCACTCATGAAGGAATGCTGCTTTTCCAACGATACGTAATCATGGCTATCACGATAGAAATCGGTGTCGATGCCGCCCGGATACACACCCACGACTTTCACGCTGGAACCCTTATATGCGGCTTTCAGACTCGTTGTGTAGCCTTTCTCACCCCATTTGGTGGCGCAGTAGACCGATTCGTTGGCGTTGCCGCGTGTGGCGGCGGTGGACATGACATTGGCGATTTTGAGGTCCTGCTCGCCGTCGGCCTTCAATGTTTCGACGCTCCACAGAATCATGCCTTTGAGCCCCTTAAGGCACTTGTCCACGTCGGCGGCCTCGTAGTCGACCGGCTTTTTGAACGACGGCTGTCCCGCGTTGTTGATGAGCAGGTCGATGTGGCCGATCTCCTTGATGGCCGCGACGGAGTCCTTCACGAACGCCTCGTCGCTGATGTCGCCGACGAAGGCGCGGTATTCGTCCGCGCCGAACGTGCGGGACAGTTCCTCCTGACGGGCCGTGTTGAAATCGATGCCGGCCACGAACCAGCCTTTGCCGATCAGCTGACGTGCCAGCTCATATCCCAAGCCAAGCGCGGAACCGGTCACAATCGCGATTTTCTTTCCTGCCGCAGTGCTCATGTTGTCTCCTTTGCCACATTGCGCAATCGCTTATAGATACCATCATAAAACGTATGCGACGCAACACGTCAATCGATTGACGAAAACGGCAATGAAAAACGCCCGCCGACCTTTTTGGCCGACGGGCGTTGAACTAGCCAGCGTGAGATGCGATCCGTTACAGGATGTCCGGATCGTCCTTGGCGATGGTGCCGGTCGCCTTGCCGATGGCCTTCAGGCCGTGGTAGGCGACGAGGATGACGACGGTGCCGATGGCGATGCCGTTGAAGGAGATGCCGTTGAAGGCGAACTCGAACTGGCCGACGGCGATGATCATGGTGATGGCGGCCACCATGACGTTGACCGGCTTGTCGAAGTTGACCTTGTTCTCAACCCAGATGCGGATGCCGACCATGCCGATCATGCCGTACAGCAGGGTGGTCACGCCGCCGAGCACGCCGGCGGGGATGGTGTTGATGATGGCGCCGAACTTCGGGCACAGGCTCAGGATCAGCGCGAACGCGGCGGCGCACCAGTATGCGGCGGTCGAGTAGACCTTGGTGGCGGCCATCACGCCGATGTTCTCGCCGTAGGTGGTGGTGCCGGAGCCGCCGCCGAAACCGGCGATGGTGGTGCCGAGACCGTCGGCGAACAGCGCGGTGCCGATCTGGTCGTCATAGTCGCGGCCGGTCATCTGGGAGACGGACTTGACGTGGCCGACGTTTTCGGCAACGAGTACGAGCACGACCGGGATGAACATCGGCAGGATGGTGAAGTCGACCTGCGGCAGACGGAATTCCGGCAGACCGACCCATGCGGCCTTGCCGATGGCTGAGAAGTCGACCTGGCCACGGAAGCAGGCGTACGCGTAGCCGATGATCACGCCGATGAGGATGTTGAGTCGGCCGAGCAGACCCTTGAACAGCACCGCGACGAGCAGCACCGCGACGAGGGTGACGATGGCGGTGTCGGGAGCGACTTTGAAGTTGTTCCACACGCTCGGAGCCAGGTTGAAGCCGATGATGGCCACGATGGCGCCGTTGACGACCGGCGGCATGATGATGTCGATCCACTTGGCGCCCGCGTAATGGACGAGCACACCGATCAGGGCCAGCAGGATGCCGGTGACCATGATGCCGAAGGATGCGACGGCGAGGCCCTTGTGGGCGCTGGCGACGGCCGCGATCGGGGCGATGAAGCCGAAGGACGAGCCCAGGTAGCTCGGCAGCATGTTCTTGTTGATCAGCAGGAACAGCGCGGTCGACATGGCCGTGAAGAACAGGGTGGTGGATGGGTCGAAACCGGTCAGAATCGGCACCAGGAACGTGGCGCCGAACATGGCGATGACGTGCTGCGCGCCGATTTCCGCGGTGCGCGGCCAGGTCAGCCTCTCGTCAGGTTCGACGACCTCGCCGGGCTTCAGCGTTTTGCCGTCGCCGTGGAGCTTCCACGTGAACAGGCCCGCGATTGGATTGGACATGCGATTGTCTCCTAACTCTCTCACGGCACGAAACACGAACACGTGCCGCACAATCACAGGCCATTGTAGCGACTACGCCGATACGTATGGTTTCAAAGTGAGGTAGGGGGCAATCATCACAGCCAGGATACTTATGGACACGATAGGTCACAGATGACGGTCGACGGCATGTACCACGTCCACCAAATCGCCGTTCGACAACACAGGACGTTTGAATTCGCGCCAATCGTCCACCTTCACCACCCAGCGTCCGTCCGTCTCGTCGAGCACCGGGCGTGCCGTCTGCTCCCAACGGAACCGCTTATGGGTGCGCCCAGTCGACGGGTCGCGCCGCGAATAGTGGAAACACGTGCAGTTGGTGATCTTCCATTCGTCGGCGGCCGCTCGATGCATGAACTCCTCGTCGGACAGGTCCTCCAACGTGAGCATCAACGCCAGCATGAGGTCGCCATGGCTGACCATCACCACGGATTCCGCATCCGACTTGCGGTTCAGGGACGTGAGCAGGTTGTGCACGCGGTTCTCGGCCACGTCGGCGATGGACTCGCCCGCCGGCGGACGCCAGTACAGCGGATCGGTGTTCTTGAACATCCAGTTGCGCGCGTAGTTGGTTTTGAAATCGTCCTTCGTGATGGTGTTGATCTCACCCCAGGAGCGTTCGCGCAGCACGCGAGTCTCCTCCCATTTCGCCTTAGGCAGGGCCATCGTGGCCGCCGTCTCACGCGTACGCACGTACGGCGAAACGAGGTAGCGGTCGAACAGCGGCTGCTGCGCGACGAGCCAACGGCCAATGCAGTCGGCCTGCTTGCGTCCGGTGGCGGTGAGCCTCCACGAACGGTCCGGCACGGTGACGTTGTCCTGCGTATACAGCGAGTTGTCACCCTGTTCGCCGGCGCTGATGATGACGTTCGCCTCCGACTCGCCATGTCGGATCACATACAGATCAAGGGGCATTCCCATATTCGTTTATTCCTTCGCTTTCATCCACATCCTGCGCGCACGTTCCTTGTTCCGCCGTTCATTCGGCCGGTGGCGCGCATCATCATTGAATGCTTCCACCGTAGCTGATTCGCGCGTGTTTCGCACGCGCGGACACGTCGATTTCACGATTGGCACACCCGAATTTCGCGGTGCCGTCACCGGCGGTTCACCGCAACCGGCGTGGTAGACGCCGTGATCGCAATCACTCCGGCCAGATGCCGTTCTGCGCGTACTTGGTGCGGTACTCCCCCGGCGTCATGCCGGAATGTTTTTTGAACACCTTCGAGAAGTGGCTTTGCGACCGGTATGCGAGGATCTGGGCGATCTCGTCGAAGCTGTATTCCGAGTATTTGAGCATGTTCTCGGCCGCTTCCATACGCTTGTCGGTGATGTATTGCGATATGGCCGTGCCCGTTTCGCGTTTGAACAGCTCCGACAGATACGTGGGATTCAGATGCACATGCTCGGCGAGGATGGGCACGGTGATTTTCTCATGCAGATGGTAGTGGATGTAGTCCAGGCATTCGTTGACGGCTTTGGAATGTGTTTCCGCCTTCTGCATGTCGGCCATGGCCCATGTGAAGAATGTCATCATGTCGGTGTGCAGTCGGCGCACGTCTTCCGGGGTCTTGCAATTGTCAAGATCTTGAATGTACAGATCGGAGGCGTTGTATGCGTCTTCCTCGTCCATGCCACCTTCAATGGCGAAACGCGTGGCCAAGGTAATGGTGGTGACGAAACGGTATTTCGCGTTTTTCAGAGGATCGTCCGACAGATGGCCGTATAGTCCAGAATCCCACAGTTTCGCGCTTTCCGAAATGGCATTGATGTCACCGGAGCGCATCATGTCATACTGCTTCATTTCCTCAACGTAGCGATGGTGGCGTACCCGATCCTCACGTGAAAGAAAGTCCAGATACCCCAGTTTCGCCTCATCGACAACCGACATGATTCTCCCCCTGTTTTACTACCGTCCGCTATTTACGATCGTCCAGATCGAATCCTCCTTCAAGGATAAAGCTTTTCAGCAACTTGGTGGCGAGAAGATTCGCAGTGAATTGGGTGACAGAGCTATCCGGCTTGCTGAAAAACGCCTTTGCCAAAGGCTTGTTGATGGACGCTTTCAACTGGTCGAACCGACCAAATTCATTCAGCGTCGCTTCGGTAAGATCAAGCCGCATCATCTCGTTGAGCAAAGCTCCATCCACGCCAAACGCCTTGGTGATCTTCTCCACTTGGCTGTTCTTGGCGCTGTTAGCATAATACGTAATGTAGTCACGCAGCGTCTTGCCTTCCTCCAACTCGATTTCGCCACGTTCCACATCATGCATGAACAGTTCGGCGTACCGTTGTTCCTCTTGGCTGAGCGAAGCGAACGACTTATGCAATTCCTCCTCAGCTGATGCCAACAGGTCTGGATCTCCTCCACCAAGCGCCTTGAGCCATTTGGTGAAGTTGGCGTTCATGTAATCCGTATCAATCAATCCCGTGTCGATTTCGGTGATATGCCCATCAAGATCGTATGGAGCCTCAGGACCCTCACTATGGCCTTCGCCATCTCCAGCAAACAACTCCTTGTATCGCTGAACGAGAATCAGATATGTGCGTTCATCGAGTTCCGGCCGCACAACTTCCACCGAGTCGTCATCATGGGTGACGGAGTATTCCCGCTGCTGCCATGTAAATCCTTGTACTTTGGCGGCTTCAAGAAACTCATTGAGTTCCGAGAACAGCTTCGCGAACTTCCGGCATGCTTCCACGGACTCCGGCAGCTTCATGAAATCCTCCACACCTTCGGCACGAAACACGGAAGCGATCTCTTCGAAACGCGCATCCATCAGACGCACGTTTTCCGGCAGCTTCTGCACAAACAGATCAAGCGGCTTATCTCCGGAATACAGTTTTACCGCCGCTTCGATATACCCCTTCATGGTGTGTGGCTTGCGGTAGTAGCGAATAGTTCCGAAAGGCTTATCGGGACCGAACAGTCGATTCGTGCGACTGAACGCCTGGATGATGTTCTCATAGTCGATGATTTTGTCGAGGTACAGCGTGTTGACCCACTTGGAGTCGAAACCTGTCAGCATCTGATCAACCACGATCAGCAGATCCAGCCGTTTCTCACGGTGCTGGTCGACCGTCAGGTATGGACGCTTGTGGGAAAGCCGCGCGGTGATGTCTTTCTTCATCTTCGGCCATGTGGGGATGATGAAATCCTTGTCGAACAGTTCGTTGTAATCGCCGATGATTTCCTTAAGCGCATCCTCCTTGAGGATTGCGCCGTCGGAATTGTCGACGTTGGGGTCGAACAGCGCGGTCACGTGCATCTGCGGAGCACGTTCCTTGAACAGATGGTAATAGCTGATCGCCTCGGGAATGGAACTCGTGGCCAGCATCGCATGGAATTTGTTGCCTCTGCTCAGCAATGGGAATTGGTCGAGAATATCCTCCACGACCTTGTCTTCATGTGGCGTGCCTTGCGCATACTGCGCTGCGGTCAGATAGTCCTCAATGCCTTTGACATGTTCTCCGGCCTGCGTTTCCATGGGTCCCATCGGCATTTGCTTCGGATCCATGTAATGGTAGAACACCTCAGCTTTCGCCGGATCTGCCTGGGCTTCCTCAACCGTCGCGGCTTTCGCTTTCTGCAACGCGACAGCCTGACGAACATCCTTGTCTCGGTAGGTCAACACCATGTACGGGTCGAATCCGAGCACATTGCCATCGCGGATGCCGTCGGCGATGCTGTATCGGTGAAGGCAATCGCCGAACACCATTGATGTGGTCGCGCCCTTCTTACGGTTCTCCTCATGAATCGGAGTGCCCGTGAAACCGAAATACAACGCGTTCGGGAAGGAATGGCGAATATCCTGCAGCATCTCGCCGAACGTGGAACGATGGCATTCGTCGATAATGAATACGATGCGTTTGCCAGCGAGCTTCTTCACTTCCTCTTCGGTGATATGCCCCTCGCCCGCTTTGATGTTGCTCATTTTCTGGATGGAGGTGACGATGAGCGTGTCTTTGGGGTCGATGCTTGCCAGTTTCGATTTGAGCACATCCGTGTTTTCCGTGCCCTGCACATCATCGGCATCATCCGCGAACGACCGGTATTCCAGCAGCGACTGCGTGCCCAATTCGACACGGTCCATGAGGAAGACCACCTTGTCGGCATCTTTCGAGCCAGCGATGAGCTGCGCAGCCTTGAAGCTGGTCATGGTTTTGCCCGAGCCAGTGGTGTGCCACACATAACCGCCCGGACGGCCCGGCGTGCCGCTTGGCACCGGCTCATCCCATTTGCAGGTGCGTACACGGTCGGAAATGGCGTTCACCGCCTGGTATTGGTAGCTGCGTAGCACTTTGAGGCATCCGTCTGCGGAATCGGCGACCGTATAGAACCCGATGAGCTGGTGTGCCATGGGAATGGATAGCAGATCAGATGTGAAACGCTTCCATTCATCCTGCCCGACATGTTTGTTCGCCGCTATGGGCTCATTGTTGAAGTCAGCCCAGTGGAAGAAGTAGTTGCTGTTGAAATCGCCTTCACCGGGATTGGCGAAGTACACGGCATCATCCGGATTCATGGCCACGAAGACCTGCACGAGTCTGAACAGCCCGGTGAACACGCCTTCATGCGCGTATTTGGCGATTTGATTGGTGGCCTGGCTTATGGGAATGCCGCTTTTCTTCAGTTCAATATGGATGACCGGCATTCCGTTGATAAGCAGGCAAACGTCTCCCCTGCGATCGTTCAGCATCTTATTTTTAGCTGGATAAATAGGCTGTCTTGCGATTTGGTACCGGCTTTGCCCAGCGGCGATTTCCTGGCGATCGTAGATCTTCAGGCTAATTTCCTTGCCGAAATGCGCTGTGTCTGCGGGATTGTCACGTTTGATGGACACGGTTTTGCCGTTGATGAAGGAATTCAACGCCAATGGCGTGCGCAATGTTTCGATCTGTTCAAGGATCTGCGCCATCTCACCCTTGGTAAGGCGCTGCCCGTTCAGGCGATCGATGCCTTTGTTGTTGTCGAATAGGATGTTGGCCCAGTTGTCGATGAGATCCTGTTCGGTTGGATATTCCAACACACCATCGGTCCACCCATGGCGTTTCAGCACCGCGACCAGATCGTCTTCGAAATCCGATTCCTTATCGTAGAACATGTTTCATCTCCCCGAACGCACCGTCACTTTCTGAGCCCAATCTTACGAGCGCAACCCCTAACATCCAAGAAGCAACACCACAATACTTACGCTGATGAAGGGTGATGAGCGAATCCAGACGGTCGAAGAACGCGCCAATTTGGCGCTGCTCTTCTAAAGATGGAACGGCAATTTCTTCATTAAGGAAGTCTTTTGCAACGAGTTCATGCATCATTGTTGATGCTTTAGTCGAGCGTGTCAACACATCCTTCATAGCTTTTTCATTGTTGATACTGTATTTCCAGTACATCAAGTCAAAAGGCTGGATCGGCCGAAAAACCTTGAAAACATGCGAAACAATACCATCGCCAATTGTGTTTTCCACCAAACGCCCATGCGCAAAGTTCTTGCTTCGATTTCCCTCGAAAGCTATATCTCCCAAGCGCATGACATTGTATGTTTTCAAATAGTCATCTTCAGTAACATAGACAACGGGATTGAAATACATATGTGCAACAGAAATAATACGATCCCTGCCGTAGGTCAAATCATTTTTTTCTGAGACCTCTTTATATAGCTCCCCCAGCTTACGCTGTTCCCAAGCGGGGGTGCGGTATTCTTGTGAAAGATGTGCAGTCGCTCGTGGAGCCGCGCATTTTGCCGGCACCGCAATGAGGAGGGATAGATGAACAAGCAGCAGCTCGCTTCGAAAATCTGGGAGTCCGCCAATAAGATGCGTTCCAAGATTGAGGCGAACGAATACAAGGATTACATTCTTGGCTTCATCTTCTACAAGTTCCTTTCAGAAAACGAGCTGATGCGCTTGAAGGACACCGATTTCACCGAGGATGACCTGCTGCTGCTTACGGAGGATAATCCGGACATTGTGGAAGGCGTACAGGATGAGTGCGGCTACTTCATCTCCTATGACAACCTGTTTTCCACATGGGTCAAAAAGGGCAACGATTTCGAGATTTCCAACGTGCGTGATGCGCTTTCGGCGTTCTCCCGCAACATCAATCCAGCGCGTAAGAGAGTGTTCGACGGTATTTTCGACACCCTGCAGACCGGACTTTCCAAGCTTGGCACCGATGCGAGGAGCCAGTCCAAGGCCGCACGAGACCTGATTTATCTCATTAAGGACATTCCGATGGATAGCCGTCAGGATTATGACGTGCTCGGATTCATTTACGAATATCTCATCAGCAATTTTGCCGCCAATGCGGGCAAGAAGGCCGGTGAATTCTACACACCGTCCGAGGTCTCCCAGCTGATGAGCGAAATCGTCGCATGGCATTTGCAGGGGCGCGAGCAGATCAAGATCTACGATCCAACATCCGGTTCCGGCTCTTTGCTGATTCATATTGGCCAGTCTGTGGCTCGGCGCAATGGCAATCCGAATTCCATCATGTATTACGCGCAGGAACTCAAGGAGAACACCTACAACCTGACGCGTATGAATCTGGTGATGCGCGGTATTCTTCCCGACAACATCGTCGCCCGCAACGGCGACACCTTGGAAGACGACTGGCCGTGGTTCGACACGTTGGAAAACAAGGAGGAAACATACAATCCGTTGTTCGTGGATGCGGTGGTTTCCAACCCTCCCTACTCGCAGAATTGGGATCCTACTGACAAGGAGATCGATCCACGCTTCAGCTATGGCATAGCACCGAAGTCCAAGGCGGACTATGCGTTCCTGCTCCATGACTTGTACCATCTGCGTGCCGATGGCATCATGACCATCGTTCTGCCTCACGGTGTGCTGTTCCGTGGTGGCGAGGAAGGCCAGATTCGTAAGAATCTGATTGAAAACCACCATATTCAGGCGATTATCGGCCTTCCGGCGAATATTTTCTTCGGTACGGGCATCCCCACCATCGTGATGGTGCTGCGCAAGAAACGCGATGACGACAGGGTGCTCATTGTTGACGCGTCGAAACATTTCATCAAGGACGGCAAGAACAACAAGCTACAGGCTTCTGACATCAAACGCATTGTCGACGTGGTGTCGAACAACCGCACGGTGCCCAAATTCAGCCGTTTGGTGTCCATTGACGAGATTCGCGCCAATGATTACAACCTCAACATTCCCCGGTATGTTGATTCGTCTGAGAATGCGGAGACATGGGATGTGTACGCTTCGATGTTCGGAGGCGTTCCGAAGAGCGAGGTCGAGCAGCTTGGGGAATATTGGAACGCCTGGCCGAGTCTGAAGGCTGAGCTGTTCCGCGATAATGGTGCTTGCTATGCCTGTGACCATGATGATATCGCCACTGTGGTGCACAACAATGCCGATGTAAAAACGTTCATTGCCTCGTATGGGCAAGCCATTTCCGGCCTGCCTGCTGACCTACGCTCCCGTTTGGTGGAGCATCCCGAACAGGTGGATGCGCTCGGGCAGGAAACGGCCATTGGCGAGGAACTGGATGCGATGATCGCCAATACCGCGCTGATCGACCCGTATGACGCCTATCAGAAGCTTGATGATGCGTGGAACGGTATCTCCATTGATTTGGAAGTGCTGGGTTCCGAAGGCTTCGATGCGGTAAGAGCCGTGGACCCGAACATGGTCATCAAGAAAAAAGGCGGCAAGGATGTGGAAGTGCAGGATGGCTGGATTGGCCGCGTTCTGCCCTTCGACTTGGTTCAACGTGAGCTGCTGCACGATGATTTGGCCGCGATCGAGGCGGACGAACGCCGTGTGCAGGACATTGATTCCGAGATTGAAACCATTTTGGAAGGCTTCGATGAGGATGACAAGCAGAACAGCGATGCGATCAATCAGGACGGTGACGCCTTCGTTGCCGCCGAGCTGAAGAAAGCGGTTAAGGCGATCGGCAAGAATCCGGTTTCCGATTTTGAGCGCGGCTTGGTGCAGGCCCAAAAGCTGTTCGATGAGTCAAAGAAACTGAAGTCCGGTATCAAAACCAAGCGAAATGCGTTGGAGGAGAAGACCTGCGATGCGATCAAGGCGTTGAGTGATGACGAAGCCAGAAGGTTGCTGGAAGCCAAGTGGATTACACCATTGCAGAAGCAGCTGGAGGCATTGCCGAATGCTGTGATCGACGAGTTCATCGGCAAAGTGAACGCGTTGAAGAACAAGTATGCCACCACATATGCCGATGTATGCGGCCAAATCGATGAAGCGGAGAAGGAATTGGCTGGAATGCTGGGCGATTTGACCGGCAATGCTCGCGATATGGCGGGCTTGGAAGAGCTCAAAGCACTGCTCGGGGGTGAATGATATGGCCGAACAGCATGAAAAAGCGTTGGTTCCGCAGATTCGTTTCGCCGGTTTCACTGACCCTTGGGAACAGCGTAAGCTGGGTGACATCCTCCAAGAACGAAACGTGCGCACATCAGATTTTGAGAGTAATCCAATTTTTAGTCTGACTATTGAAGATGGTATAACTCCCAAAACGGATCGTTATGAGCGTACTTCTCTTATAACCAAGACAGAAGATTTATTTAAAATCGTCAGTCCCAATGAATTCGTTACTAATCCAATGAATCTCCGATTCGGAGCATTTGGATATAACAAAAACTCTTTAAGTGTCTGTGTTTCCGGGTATTACGATGTATTTTCTATTGACAATGACAAATGCAGCGGCTTCTGGAACTCGTACTTTAAAACACCAGTTGCCCTGAAAAGATTTGACGATGCGGCTACAGGTTCGCTTATCGAAAAACGTCGAGTGAAATATTCGACGCTTTGTCAGCTCATTTTTTTGATGCCGAAAGGAATGGGTGAAAAGAAGCAAATCGGCGCGTTCTTCGACCGTCTGGACTCGCTCATCACCCTTCATCAGCGTAAGTATGACAAGCTTTGCGTGCTGAAAAAATCCATGCTCGACAAAATGTTCCCTAAAGGGGGTTCGCTGTATCCGGAGATTCGTTTCGCCGGTTTCACTGACCCTTGGGAACAGCGTAAGCTGGGGGAACTAACCGAAAGCTATTCAGGAGGTACGCCCGCTGCTGGAGAATCTGAGTTTTACGGTGGGTCTATTCCTTTTATCAGGTCTGCTGAAATTGCAGCTGAATCGACTGAACTCTTTCTTACGGAAAAAGGATATGAATCATCCTCTGCGAGAATGGTCAAACCCGGCGATGTGCTGTATGCATTGTACGGAGCGACAAGTGGCGAGGTGGCTGTATCGAGGCAAAAAGGTGCCATCAACCAAGCTATTCTCGCCATACTCCCTCGCGACGATTGTGATGCAAGATACATCACTGCTTGGCTGAGGAAGCAAAAAGGTTACATTGTCACAACCTATTTGCAAGGTGGTCAAGGGAATCTATCGGGGGTGATAGTTAAGAACCTTGAAGTATTCATCCCGTCCTTACCTGAGCAACAAAAAATCGGCTTTATGCTGAGTCACCTTGACTCGCTCATCACCCTTCATCAGCGTAAGCTCGAATTACTCCGGAATATCAAGAAATCCATGCTCGACAAGATGTTTGTATAGGGGTGTTCATGGCAACAATCACGTTATTTCACGGTTCTCCGTACGAATCCGTGACCCCCGAATACGGTTTAGGCAACGACAAACACGACTACGGCCGTGGTTTCTATCTGACCGCGAATGTGGAACTGGCCAAGGAATGGGCCGTGTGCCGGCCGGATGAGTCCAATGGCTGGGTCCACCAGTACGAACTGGACACGAATGGGCTGCACATCCTGGATTTTCAGGAGCATAGCGTGCTTACTTGGCTGGCTGAGCTGATGAAGCATCGTGATGCCGCTGATTCCAAGCGCTATCGCGTGCTGGCTACGAAGTTCATCGCCCAATACGGCATCGATACCAGCGGCTATGACATCATCAAAGGCTGGCGTGCGAACGCCTCGTATTTTTATATCGCCAAAGAATTCGTCCGAGACAATGTGGACGTCGATATCTTGGAGGAACTGCTGTCGCTTGGAGGTCTGGGCATCCAGTATTGCGTCAAGACCGCAAAGGCGTACAGGCAACTGCGCGAAGTCCCGGACGGCCTGCTTTCCGTCAGCTACAGCGAATTCAACGACAAATACAATCAGAGGGATGTTGAGGCACGGCAGAACATGCGCGACCTCATCGATTCCGATGCCAATACGGTGACCAACGTGTTCAGCACGTTGCTCTAGGGGTGATGACAATGCGGGCATATCCAGAGGTCTACCGGGATGATGTGGTGGAAACTCAAGGCAAGCTCTTCGACTACGTGGCGCAGTCGTTCCCTAACAAGAGCACGGAGGACTTCATCGCCACGTATATGACGAGCAAAACACGCAAAAGCATTGACGAGGCCAAAGCCTACGTCAATACGATGGATGCGGAAGAGCTGTGGAAGTATTTCACCGAGACCGAGCACTACCAGTTGAAGGACGGCAAGGCGCTCGAAGGGTTCATGCCTGATTGGATCGGTGAGTTCTATGCCTACTACCAGTGGTTCTACGCCATTCCCAGTGCTGAAGTGATTACCAGGGTGCCGTTGGACTTCCTGAAGAAAGCCTATTTCGGGCTGCATGATCTCGATCTGGAACTTGCGGTGCGGAAAGTCGGCGAAGAATGACGGATATCATCTGCTTCCATAATCCCGATGAGGAGAACGGATACCTGAGCAACTGGTATCCGTCGCACTTCGTTGTGGACCGTGTCGGGTTCTCCTCAATGGAACAGTACATGATGTACCGCAAAGCCTGCTGTTTCAACGATGCCGAAACAGCCGCGCGGATGCTTCGAACCAGCGACGTGGCCGAGATCAAACGCCTTGGCCGACTGGTGGCCGGTTATGACGATCACGTATGGAATGGCGTTCGCCAAATCGAAGTCTATGAAGGATTGCTTGCCAAATTCAGTCAGAACGCCGAACTCGGGGCACAGCTTGAGGCAACCGGCAATGCGATATTGGCGGAATGCGCCGTCAAAGACCGCATCTGGGGCATTGGCCGGTCAATGCATGACCCAGCCAGGCTCGATCCAGCCCAATGGCGCGGTCAGAACCTGCTCGGATACGCTCTAATGCTCACAAGAAAGAAGCTCAACCGCGTAGATGAGCGATAATACGGCCGTTTTCCCGTATCAATCGCCCCCGCTTGGGAACAGCGTAAGCTGGGGGAGCTATATAAAGAGGTCTCAGAAAAAAATGATTTGACCTACAGCAGGGATCGTATTATTTCTGTTGCGCATATGTATTTCAATCCCGTTGTCTATGTTACTGAAGATGACTATTTGAAAACATACAATGTCATGCGCTTGGGAGATATAGCTTTCGA
>SKEL01001301.1_pt1 | contig 22451 bp, 17 predicted proteins | sample 4826741 | NCBI WGS metagenome assembly SKEL01 (sample SAMN11008810, study PRJNA524170) | human gut metagenome | biome: Human fecal sample; material: Feces; isolation source: fecal sample from pouch patient p33 | host: Homo sapiens | place: Israel: Tel-Aviv | collected 2016-03-22
AATGGAACGATTTCGTCCACTGACTTCATTTGTGGTTTGTAGAGTTCCACCAATTTCTCAGCCTTGTCTGTCAAACGTCCTGCTTCTTCGAGGAATGGCTTGGCCATTTCAAAGATAGTCGCAAGATCTGCATTCTTGATATACTCATTGCTCATCCAGTCCATTTTCTTTTGGTCGAAAGCTGCTGGAGACTTGCTGAGACGATGTTCATCAAAGAGTTTGATAAGTTCTTCGCGAGAGAAGATTTCGTCTTCCCCACCAGGGTTCCAACCAAGAAGAGCGATAAAGTTAAAGACTGCTTCTGGAAGGTAGCCCTTCTTACGGTAATCTTCGATAAATTGAAGGGTGTTAGTGTCCCGTTTAGACAACTTCTTACCAGTTTCAGAGTTGATGATCAAAGTCATGTGACCGAACTCTGGTGCTTCCCATCCAAGAGCCTCATAAACCATGAGCTGTTTTGGAGTGTTGGCGATGTGGTCATCTCCACGGATAACATGAGAGATTTGCATATCGTGGTCATCGATGACAACGGCAAAGTTGTAAGTTGGGTAGCCATCTTTCTTCTGGATGACCCAATCCCCACCGATATTGCCACCTTCAAACTCGATATCGCCTTTGACCATATCATGCCACTTGTAGATACCAGACTCATTCACTGCCAAACGAACCGTTGGAATCACACCCGCTGCTTCACGTTCTGCAACGTAAGCAGCTTTTTCTTCTTCGCTCATGCCAAGGTATTCGTTGATATAGCGAGGTGTTTCACCCGCTGCTTCTTGGCGTTCACGTTCAGCCGCTAACTCTTCTTCAGTGACGTAAGATTTGTAAGCTTTTCCTTCCGCCAAGAGTTGGTCGATGTATTTTTGATAAAGTGGTAGCCGTTCAGACTGGCGGTAGTTTTCATGCGTCTCAGGACTTTCATCCCAGTCCATGCCCAACCAACGCAGGTTTTCAAGCTGGGAACGTTCTCCGTCTTCGACATGACGTTTGCGGTCCGTATCTTCGATACGGATGATAAAGGTTCCACCATGGTGGCGCGCATACAAGTAGTTAAACAATGCTGTACGAGCATTTCCGATGTGTAGTAGCCCTGTTGGACTTGGTGCATAACGCACACGAATATCTTTTGCCATATTTCTCTCCTCTTATCTTGTTCGCTATTTCTAGCTCATTTTTCAATCGTTCCTATTATACCATAAAGAAAGCAGGACTGAAATGAATAAGTGGCCTTTCTAGCTTTTCTTCCTATATATATAAAAAGCCAGAACAAATGCTCTGACTTATATCCAATCTATTGCTATCTTAGCTTAACCGTTCTTCTAATTCAAAGTCAATTGGTAGGGTTTGTAAAAAGTGCTCCAACTCACGTTCCCAGTAGAACCATTCGTGCTTACCTGGGCTGTGGGTATAGGTGACATCCAAACCTAACTTTTCTAGTTCCTTGACTTCAAAATTATTGGCCTCATAAAGGAAATCCTGCTCCCCACACCAGATCCAGAGTTTGGTCTTCTTATCTGAAAACTTCTTGGCAGCAGTCTCTAGCGAGTAGGGACTGGTCGTCCAATCCTCAATCTCTCCAAAGATCCCCTTCCAAAAAGCTGGTTGTTCCAAGTCATTGTTTTCAAAGTCCCGATCGTGGAAACTCAGAGCACCGGAAAAACTAGCCGCATGGGAGAAACGATTTGTCTTGAGAGCCAAGAGCATTGATCCATAGCCGCCCATGGATAGACCAGCAATAAAGGTTTTCTCCCGTTTCTTGGTCATATTAGGGAAGAAGCGAGAAAGAGTCTCTGGCAATTCCTCCGCAATGGCCGTGTAGTAGTTGTAGCCATACTGGGTATCTGTGTAAAAGCCATTATTGGTATTAGGCAGGACCACGATCAGATTGGTATTTCGCAAAATGCGCTCCACATTAGTCCGCTTCAACCAGGAGTGGTGGTTGCCATTCATCCCGTGTAAGAGATAAAGGACTGGAATATCCGTATCCGCTGGATCTTCCACGCGCGATGCATCGGGATAAAGGACGGACACGCCCCACTCCATCTTCAAGGCTTCTGAATAATACTCAATCTGCATAACTGCCATTTGATTTCCTCTTTCTACTGTTAAAAACACTCGGCAAGCCTCTGGCTGCCAAGCGTTTCCATTTCTTCTATTATTTCACTTCCATCACGACTGGTAGGATGGCTGGACGGCGTTTGGTTTGTTCAAACAAGAACTTAGACAAGTTGTCGCGTACCAAACCTTTTAACTCACCCCAGTCAAAGCTGTCTTGATTCAAATAGTCTTCAACGCTTTGGTTGACCAATTCGCAACTTTCACGAAGAATATCCCGACTCTTCTTGACATAGACAAAACCACGGGTGTGCACGCGCGCTTTGGAAATAATTTTCTTCTCTTTGCGATTCACCGTGATCGCCACGATAAAGATCCCGTCTTCTGACAAGACCTTGCGGTCACGAAGGACGATATTGCCCACATCACCAATGGCATTTCCATCGATCATGACATCTCCAGCTGAGACGCTACCGGCAGGGACGAAGTCCCCCTTTTCGTACTCCATCACAGTTCCGCGTTTTGGAATAAAGATATTTTCAGGCAAGATACCGACTTCCATCGCTACTCGTGCATGGGCATCCAATTCGCGGTATTCCCCTTGGATCGGGAAGAGGTATTTTGGACGAAGAAGGTTGATCATCAACTGCAAGTCCCGTGCGTTTCCGTGACCAGACACGCGCAAGCTAGACGTGATCAATTTGACAACTCCACCTGCTTGGTAGACCATGTTTTCTACACGAGCTACCACTGCTTCTTTGGCAATCGATGGCGTTGTAACGATGTAGACCAAGTCTCCATCTTTGATTTCCACATAGCGGTGACGACCAATCGACATCTTGCGCAAGCCGTTGATCGGCTCACCCATCCGGCCTGTTTCCAAAATGATCAATTCATGATCCTCGAAACGGCTCATTTCTTTTGGCTTGATCAAGAGTTTTTCATTAGCAAGAGACAATTTGTTCAAGCGAATGGCTGTGCGGACGATGTTTTCCACATCAAACCCTGTCAAGACCACTCGACGGCCAGTCTCAGCTGCAGCGTCAAAGACCTGCTGGATCCGAGAAAGGTTGCTGGCTACCGCCGCCACGATCACACGACCATCCCAGTCTGCAATCGTATCTAAGATGGCATCGCCTACTTCTTGCTCACTGGCAACTTGAATCTTGCTATCCGCATTGGCTGAATCACTCAAGAGGGCAAGCACACCTTCACGTCCAATCTCAGCTAGGCGAGCAAAGTCTGTCGCGTAGGACTCGCTGGCAGTTTGGTCAAATTTAAAGTCTCCTGTGTAGACGATATTGCCCTCAGGAGTGCCAATCACAATCCCGATACTTTCAGGGATCGAGTGGGTTGTTTGAAAGAAAGAGACGACGGCATCACCAAAATCAATCTCAGAATTTTGATCGATGACATGGAAGTCGTTGAATTTCTTCACACTGTCATTGCTTTTGACAAAGAGTTTAGCCAACTCGATGGTCAACTCTGTCCCAAATACAGGGACTTTTGCTTCAGCCAAAAGATAAGGCAAAGCCCCAATGGCATCCGCGTGACCGTGGGTCAAGAAAACACCCGCAATACGGTCCTTATTTTCAAATAGATAATCCATGTTGGGGATGACGACATCCACCCCAAGTTGCTCATTTTCTGGATACTTCAAACCTGCATCCAAGACAAAAATTGAATCGTTCACTTCGGCAACGTAGAGATTTTTTCCATTTTCTCGAACACCGCCAAGAGTAACTAATTTAATACTACTCACTGTTGTCTCCTTTAGTGTGATTATTTTAATACTTACGGTCCTTGGTCGCCCAAGTCGAATTACAGCTTTGCAAATACTTGCATATCCACTCTATTATACAATTTTTTTCTCTTTTTTTCAAAAAGCTTTCCACAGCAAAAAAGTCCTCTCATCTGAAGTAGATGAGAGGGCTTCTAGGCGCCTACTTTTAGGGGGAAAAGACCCTAAAGATGGTAATCTCCCCGTTTATTTTCAATGATCCGCATGGCTGCCTTGATCACATGAAACTTGCCTAACAATTCCTCTAGGCGCCTACTATTTCGCTCGCTCAATTGGCCGTTCTTGACCGCTTGGGACAGGCGATAAAAATCATCCAAGTCCTCCCCAATGTTTTCAAACAGCTCTTTGGCTTCCTTGAGTCGGTAGCGATTGACTAGGTGGTTCACATCTTTTTTGAAGGAAGCGACATTGTTTTCGTGAATGTCCGTATAAGCTTCCTCTTCTTCCTTAGATTCTTGGTAATTAACCGCCTTAAAACAGGTGATAAACTCCCGACTTTTGATATTGCAGACAAAGATGACACCATCACTGGCTACATAGGCTTCTGTGTTGGCGGGTTGAACCACATTACTATCATAAGGAGAGAGGGAGGAGAGGTGTTGGTTGATCCACTTATTCAAGTGCTGATCATCTACGCCAAAGCGCTCAAAAGCTCTTTGCCGAAAATGGTCCCGACAACTATATTCTTGCGCATACGACAATCCCATACTCTCACCTCCTCCTGAGTATTTTATAAAAATGGCCTCCAGTCTTACGGGACTAGAGGCCTGGTCTGCTTCACTGACTTGGTGCAATTAACCTTTTGGCTAACAAAACAATGTTTATGATGTTGATTTCATTTAATAGTATTTGTGTAAAATACCAGAGGTTTTCTTTGCTATCCCAAATCCAAATGATTAGTTTTCGACTGGACGCATTGAAGTTTGAAAACCTTTACAAAAAGCTTCTACCTACTATTTCCACGTTTTCTTATGTCTCCGGACAAACTAAGCAGGTTTGCCCGACCGTCCAACCGATCCGACACACACGACATGACTGCTCTTTTACGATAAGAGCATGAACAGATATCAGCAAAACAGGCCTAAAACGAAGTAACCTAAATTTTAACTCGATAAGGCATTGGTATCAATCCCTTCTTTATCTTTCTAACTATATTATACTCACCTACCTGAGTAATTGCAAGCGATTTCAGCTGAAACTAGTTCCAATTTTTATGCGGTTTTATAGATGATTTAAGGAAAAGAAAAGAGGCTGGGACAAAAGTCCTAGCCTCTCAATTGTCTTTGGATTGTCGAGCAAGACGCAGTGGTTGAGTGGGCTCTACTACGCTGATTTCATCAGCTTTTACAGTCCTACTCAACTGTGCGGAGGTGGGACGACGAAATCGAATTCTAACGAATTACCGATTTCTGTCCCACTCTCTTTTTTAGTTGTCTTTTTTTGCTTCTTTTTGTTTTGCGTGTTTTTCGTAGGCCTTGAGCTGGCGATCGAGTTCTTTTTTGATGGCTGGTTCTGGGGCGTATTTTTCTTCCCAATCATCTGGCTTCAGAATTTTGTGGGTTACTGGATCAAAGTGCGCCTTTCCATCTGGGAAAATCTTGCCCATATTGGCCCGGTGAACAATCTCAAAGACCTCTTCAGGATCCACTCCCATTAGCACAAAACTACCATAAGTCAGATAGAGGGTATCGATCAAGGCATCGACCTGTCCCACCATGGAAATCTCAGCCGGGTGCTTGCTACGCACCTTATCTGCAGCCTTATCCAAAGCTTCGTGAAGAGCTGCTACCGAGCGGTCAAATTCTTCCTCACTTGTGCTAGCTGCTCGGACAAATTCTACCAACTCCTCTTGCTTGAACATGGTTCGATAAAGGGCGTCTTGAGGCTGCCAAACAACTGGTTTCTCCTGGGTTTCTCCATCCATCACACCATGGAAGGTTTTGACCTTATTGAAGTGATCATCCTTAGAAAGAAAGAGTTCTTTCTCTGAGAGAATACCAAAGTGTTGCAGGGCCTTTTGGATGCCATCCTTGCCATTACTAGTCGTGGTATGCTTGGCAATCGCCTTGACACTGGTCGTTCCATTTCCCATCGCAATGGACAAGCCAACACCTGACAGCATCTCTAAGTCATTATCAGAATCTCCAAAAGCCATCACTTCATCGATGTCAAAGCCAAATTCCTGACCAACGATGCGGATCCCTTCTAGTTTGGAAATGCCTGGGTTGAGGACGTCTGCTGCAAAAGGACTAGACCGTGTGAATTTCAGATCCGGAAACTCTTTTTCAATTATTGCAGTCTCCTCTGGACTCGATAAGATCAACACTTGGTAGATTGGTTCTTGCGCTAGTGCATAGAGGGTATCCTGATCTTGTGGGACGACCTTGCTGACCACTTTGTTAAATCCTCGACTGACGGTACGGGCCATTTTGCGGGGCACAAAGCGACTGGACCAGGTTGAAATAGGACTCATCCCAAAACTCATGATCCGAGAACCAAATACCCCATCCTTGGTACCGAGAGCAATTTCCTTACGGTGTTCTCGAGCATAGTCAATTAGTTGGTGCAGACTCTTTTTATCGATTGGGCTGGTATACAACACGCGGTCCTTGGTCAAAATATACTGACCATTATAGGTCACAGCAAAATCAAAGCCATAGCGTTCCATAAAAGGTTTGACAAAGGCCGGTCCCCGCCCTGTCGCAAGACCTACATAGATTCCTTCTTCCTTTAAAGACTGAATGGCTTTTTCTGTTGATTTTAGGACCGCTCGACTATCATTGACCAAGGTTCCATCGATATCAAAAAAGACTGCTTTTATTTCCATGTCTACTGTTTCTTTCTTTTTATGATAAAATAAATTATATCACATATTCCAAGGAGCTTCACATGTTTAAGAAAATTTTAGCACTACATACCGGAGGGACCATTTCGATGGCGGCAGATGACTCTGGGGCAGTGATTACCAATGAAGTCAATCCCATGACCCAAGTCACTTCACCAATTGAAGGGATTGCAGTCACCTCGGAGGACTTCTTCAACCTTCCCAGCCCTCAAATGACACCCCGTCACATGTTAGCTCTATATCAAAAAATCAAAGAGGAAGCTCACAACTACGACGGCATCGTTATTACCCACGGGACAGATACGCTGGAAGAAACGGCTTATTTCTTGGATACCATGGAGTTACCCGAGATCGCTGTGGTCATTACAGGAGCTATGCGAAGCTCCAACGAGCTCGGAAGCGATGGTGTCTATAATTTTCTGACAGCCCTTCGAGTGGCTGCCGATCCAAAAGCACGTGATAAAGGGGTCTTAGTCGTCATGAACGATGAAATTCATGCGGCTAAGTACGTCACCAAAACCCACACCACCAATGTCAGCACCTTCCAGACACCAACCCACGGACCACTAGGTTTGGTCATGAAAAAGGAAATCCTCTTCTTTAAAACAGCCGAGCCAAGGGTGCGCTTTGATCTCGATACCATCGATGGTTTTGTTCCGATCATTGCTACCTACGCAGGGATGAAAACTAATCTGCTGGACATGCTGGATCTTTCAAAGCTCGACGGCCTCATTATCGAAGCCTTTGGAGCCGGAAACATTCCTAAAGAAACGGCACATAAACTCCAAGAATTCATGGATGCAGGTCTTCCAATCGCTTTAGTATCCCGTTGCTTCAACGGGATCGCTGAACCCGTCTACGCATATGAAGGAGGAGGCGTCCAACTCCATCAAGCAGGTGTCTTTTTCATCAAAGAATTAAATGCCCCCAAAGCACGCATCAAACTCCTCATCGCCCTCAATGCCGGCCTAAAAGGACAAGAACTCAAAGACTATATCGAAGGGTAGTATAAGATACAAAGGGCGTAGCGGATACAGTCAAAATAGGGAATACGACGAAGAATCCAAAAGATTCTAGGAGGATTCATCTTTTTGACACAATCCGCAGCCCGTGTTCATTTTATAAGATACAAAGCCCGTAAAATACAATCTTAAAGGGAGTAGAGTAGAATCCAAAAAATTTCCACTCTACTCCCTTTTTATATTTTAATCTAAATGTTCTTTCTTTTCTAAGTAAAGCGAGAGCAAATGCCAATCGGAGTGTTCGCGCCAATCTGGCGTTGCTACGATCTGGCTGGCAACTTTCCTTGCTTCTTCTAGAATGGGATAATCTTCTACCAAATCCGCCACTTGAAATTCTGGTATCCCAGATTGACGGGTTCCAAAGATTTCACCTGAACCCCGCATTTTCAAATCTTCTTCCGCCAGCACAAACCCATTGGTTGTCTCTGTCATGATTTTCATACGCTGCTTGCCACTATCTGTCTTAGGGTTGGCAACCAGAATAGCATAGGATTGCTTGTTTCCCCGCCCAACCCGGCCTCGAAGCTGGTGAAGTTGGCTAAGTCCAAACCGATCTGCATCCATAATGACCATAACGGTTGCATTGGGTACGTTGACTCCTACTTCAATAACGGTCGTAGACACCAAAACATCGACTTGGTGCTCTTTAAAGGCCTGCATGATAGCATCTTTTTCTTCACTTTTCATCTTCCCGTGAAGAAGAGAAACACGTGCTCGCTGCCCAAAGAAGGCCTCTAACTCTTCTTGGAGGGCAAGGGCATTTTTCAAATCTAGCGCCTCTGACTCCTCAATCAAGGGAGAAATAAAGTAGGCTTGAGAACCTTTGCCAAGTTCTTTGACTAACCAGTCGAGGACCACTTCTAACTGCTCATGCTTGACCCAACGTGTGATGATTTCCTTGCGTCCCGCAGGCATCTGATCAATGATGGACACATCCATATCTCCAAAAGCCGTGATGGCCAAGGTCCGGGGAATAGGGGTAGCCGTCATCATCAGGACGTCTGGATTTTGTCCTTTTTCTCGAAGAATACGGCGCTGGGAAACCCCAAAGCGGTGTTGCTCATCAATAATGACCAAGCCTAGATCTTGGTAGTGAACTCCCTCTTGAATCAAGGCATGTGTCCCCACAATCAATTGGGCTTTTCCTGAGGCGATCTCTTCTAAGACTTCTCGTTTCTCAGCCGCCTTTAATCCTCCTGTTAGAAGGGCAATTGGCAAATCTGGAAAAAGATTTTGCAAGCTTTCCTTGTGTTGCTCTGCCAAAATCTCCGTTGGAACCATCAAGGCAGCTTGCTTACCAGCGCTTAAGGCTGCATACATAGCAAGACCGGCCACAACTGTCTTCCCGCTTCCCACATCCCCTTGTAAGAGGCGGTTCATATGATAAGGAGAGGCCATATCTGTCAAGATTTCATTCAAGCTGTTTTCTTGAGCTTGCGTTAGCTCAAAGGGAAGCTGTTTTTTTCGTTCTGCTAATTTTTCCGGATCCCAAGCCAAGGAAATCCCTTGGCTGGCATCGTGATTTTCTTCTTTTAGCACTTGGAGTTGCAGCTGGAAAAAGAGGAGCTCTTCAAATTTTACCCGGCGAAGAGCTTGCTTGTACTCTGCCAGATCCTTAGGAAAATGCATAGCTTGCACTGCTTGGGAACGAGACATAAGTTGATAACGATCTCGTAAGATGTGGGGTACATTCTCTTCTAAAAGCTGGTCCAAGCCCTGGTCGAACGCTATTTTGATCAATTTCACCAGGCTGTTTTGGCTCACTCCTTGCGTCACTCGATAGACCGGCTGCAAATCATCTTCCACTTGAGCCAGGAGTTTCATCCCTGTCAAACTGCCTTTGGCCTTGTCCCATTTTCCAAAAATCGCCACTGTCTGCTGAACCTCGATTTTGTCTGCTAGATAGGGTTGGTTGAAAAAATTAACCGCAATGACCTGGTCTCCCTGTTTGATCGAAAAACGCAAGCGATTTCGTTTGTAGCCATAATATTGGACATTGGCTGGTGTTGCTACCACCCCAGAGATGACGGCTTTTTCCCCATCTTCCAACTCTAAAACATTGCGCGTTTTGAAGTCTTCATAGCGAAAAGGGAAATACAAGAGCAGATCTTCTAAGGTTTCAATCCCTAACTTTTTAAATTTTTCCGCCGATTTTGGACCGACTCCAGGCAGTACGGATAAGGGTTGATGTAGATTCATTTCTCCTCCTTTCTTTTATAAAAAAGCAGGTCCATCCGGGAAAATCCCACCTGCTTCTTCTTATTCTTCACCTGTATAGTCACGAGGAATCCGATCACTCAAGAGACAGACCACTTCATAATTAATGGTCCCACGGTAATCTGCAACCTCTGTTGCCGTGATTTCTTTCTCGCCCTCTCGTCCAATCAGGGTAACCTTGGTCCCCAGAGGCAATTCTTCTGGAAGGCGAACAGTAATCTGGTCCATCGAAACGCGACCAACAATGGGACAAAACTCACCCTTGATCAGTACATGGAAATTTTGCATCTCTCGGATCCAGCCATCCGCATAGCCGATAGGAATCGTCCCGATCCATTGGGGTTCTTCTGTCGTATAGGTTGCTCCGTAGCCAATATCTTGACCAGCTTCTAACTGTTTCACATGAACTAACTCACTCACCAAACTCAAGGCTGGCTTAATTTCATAAGGCAAGGCTAGCACAGAACCGCTGGGATTCAAGCCATACATGACATCTCCCAAGCGCACAGCTGTGAAAATCGTATCCGCATGCCACAAAGAGGTGGCTGAATTACTCGCATGGACAATGGGAGGAAGGGTTTCAAGAGCAGCCAATACTTCTTTGAAAAACTGGTATTGCGCTTGGAATTTTCGATCATCTGCCTCATCTGCTGTCGCAAAATGAGTAAAGATTCCTTCAATTTCAGCTCCAGCTGCTATGAGAAGGCGTTCAGCTTCTTTGATCTCTTCGATCGTTCGGAATCCAATCCGCCCCATTCCAGAATCCACCTTGATATGGACCTTCAATCCTGAAAGATCTGCTTCTTGTCCAAGCAATTGAACCAACCAAGCAAGACTCGCCACCGTTAAGCGGATGTCATGCTCTTTGGCTAGATTCACTGTTTCACTCGGCACAACTCCCAAAATCAAAAGAGGGTGTTGCAAACCTTCTTCACGAATTTCAAGGGCTTCATCCATATTGGAAACACAAAAACCATCTACCTGAGGTGCCAATTTTTTGGTCACCGCAACGACCCCATGACCATAGGCATTGGCCTTGACGACTGCATATTTCAAGGCTTGACTCGGAATATGGTCACTGACTTGTTGCACATTAAAGGCAATGGCATCCAAATCGACTCTTGCAACAGTTGGTCTATGTTTACTTGCTTTCATTTTCTTCCTCCAAAATGACACTGGTCGACACTAGGTCTCCCTTATGACTGATCGAAATCCATACCTTCCCAGAAAAAGGAGACTTGGAAAAATAGGGTGCTCCGTGGGCATCATTTAAAATTTCTAAATCTTGAAAACCAACCGGTCCAATCCCTGTTCCCATTGCCTTTGAAAAGGCTTCTTTGGCGGACCATCGGCCCGTTAAATATTCCATTTTCCGTTTTCCAGACAATTCCTCAAAGCGCTCTCGCTCAGCCTCGGTTAAGACTTTTTCAGCGAATCGAGTATTCTTCTGATAGGCTTTTTCAATCGCAGCGATCGATTCGATATCGATGCCATGTCCTTTGATCATCTTGTTTTATCCTTATTTATCGTTTCAGTATCGTTTTACTGACAAAAGAGAAGAGGCTAAAGAATCACTCCTTCCGCCCCTGCCTTTTACTTATTCATCGTTGCAATTTCTTTGACCAAGGCCTGTGTTTTTTCCCAACCCAGGCAAGGGTCTGTGATGGATTGACCATAAACCACTGGTTCATTTTGACGGCCATCTTCTAGATAGGATTCAATCATGAAACCACGAACTAAAGTTGCCAAATCCTTGTTCCAAGCACGGTTCATCATGGTTTCTCTCACGATGCGTACTTGCTCTTCGAATTGTTTGCCAGAATTGTCATGGTTGGTATCCACCAGGATGAAGGGATGTTGCAAGCCCATTTCGCTATAGCGTTTTGCTGCCGCTAGCAAATCTTCATAATGGTAGTTTGGAATATTCTTACCACTTGCATCCAAGCCCCCACGAAGGATCGCATGGGCTAAAGGATTTCCTGATGTTTCCACTGCTTGGGCATTGAACAAAAAGTTTTGGGGATGTTGGGCTGCATAAATCGCATTGAACATGACAGAAAGATTTCCAGAGGTTGGATTCTTCATGCCTGTCGGAGCAGAGATCCCACTAGATACAAAGCGGTGCTCCTGGTCTTCAACTGAACGAGCTCCAATGGCATGATAAGAAATTAAATCCTCAACATAAGGAAGACTTGCTGGATAAAGCAACTCATCCGCAGTTGTCAAACCAGTCTCGGTAATCACACGGTAGTGGAGATGTCGGACTGCTTTCAAACCGTCCACAAAGCTTGGTGCTGCATGTGTATCTGGTTGGTGCATCAAGCCTTTATAGCCATCCCCATTGGTCCGAGGTTTAGCCGTATAGACCCGCATCACAATGAAAATCTGATCTTTCACTTGCTCTTGCAAGTCTGCCAAACGACGGGCATAGTCCATCACAGCTTCTTCATTATCAGAAGAGCAAGGTCCGATCACAAGAAGGATCCGTTGGTCTTCTCCTTTGATAATAGCTTCCAATTCTCGATCACGCGCTTCTTTGCGCTCCAAGGCTGGACCTTCCAAGCGGTAAAGCGAAGTGATCTCTTGCTCATCAATCTTATTGCTCTTCGTAATGAATACCATACGGCCTCCTTATGCTACCTAGACCCATCCTCTTTCTAGTTCAGAGGAGCTCTTAAAATTTACGTCCGTGACAGTTTTTAAATTTCTTGCCTGAACCACAAGGGCACAAATCGTTGCGTTTCACTTGTGACAAGTCAATATCTGCTGGAATATCTTGTTGTTGCGCTGCAATGTTGCGAGTCGCAGTTGTTGAAATACTGTGTTCCGTACGTGGACGTTCTTGTTCGTGAATTTGGGCTTTCATCATGAGACGAGTCACATCAAATTCAATCGATCCGATCATATCGTTAAACATACGGAAACTTTCTGATTGGTATTCTACCACTGGGTTATTTTGCGCATACCCACGGAGTCCAACCGCATTTCGCAATTGATCCAAAGCATCGATATGGTCCGTCCACTTGCTGTCCACCACACGAAGGATCAAGACTTTTTGGAATTCTTGCACAGACTCTTCGTCACGCAATTTCGCTACTTGGCTAGCATAGATTTCTTCTGCACGTGCATACAAGTAATCGATAACTTCCTTGTCAGATTTTCCTTCAATATCGCTTGCAGAAATCGTATCTTCCGGAACCAAATTGTATTTGGCAAAGTTCAGAATCGCTTCAACGCGTTCTTCCTTGCTTGAGTGGCTGGCCCCTTCAACAATCCGTTTGATGGTCCGTTTGATCATGGCCTTGATTTCAGGTGCCAAGTCACGGTTAGCTGTGATGACATCATAGCGTTCAGCGTAGATAATTTCCCGTTGTTCCCGCATCACGTCATCGTATTGAAGGACTTGTTTACGAGTATCGTAGTTGTTTCCTTCAACCCGTTTTTGTGCACCCTCTACCTGACGGGTGAACATGTTTGAACGGATGACCGATTCTTCTTCACTCAACTTGAAGCGATCAAGCACTGCTTTGATCCGTTCAGAACCGAAACGGCGCATCAATTCATCTTCAAGAGAAAGGTAGAATTGAGATTCACCTGGATCCCCTTGACGTCCAGAACGTCCACGCAACTGGTTATCAATACGACGGCTTTCGTGACGCTCTGTACCAATCACACAAAGTCCACCGAGTTCACGAACCCCTTCACCGAGCTTGATATCGGTACCACGTCCGGCCATGTTGGTCGCGATGGTAACAGCACCACGTTGACCAGCGTTCATGATGATTTGCGCTTCTTTGTAGTGGTTTTTCGCATTCAAAACTTCGTGAGGGACACCTGCTTGAACCAACAATTGAGAAAGGTAATCACTGGTTTCAACGGCAACGGTACCTACTAGGACTGGTTGACCTTTTTCATGACGAGACTTGACATCTTCCACAACAGCCTTGAATTTTGATTTCAAGCTTGGGTAGAGAAGGTCTGGATGGTCAATACGAGCAATCGGACGGTTGGTTGGAATTGGAATCACGCGAATGTTATAAATTTCACGGAATTCTTCTTCTTCAGTTTTCCCTGTCCCTGTCATCCCTGACAACTTCTTGTACATACGGAAGAGGTTTTGGTAAGTAATCGATGCAGATGTTTTGGTTTCTTCTTGAACTGGAACACCTTCTTTGGCTTCGATCGCTTGGTGAAGACCATCAGAATAACGACGACCTTCCATGGTCCGACCAGTAAATTGGTCGACGATCAAGATTTCTTGATCTTCGCTGACCACATAGTCGATATCCAAAATCATGATGTAGTTGGCACGAAGGGCATTGTCGATAAAGTGAGTCAAAGCTACGTTTTCAATATCGTACAAGTTTTCAAGATTAAAGTAGCTTTCTGCCTTATCGATTCCTGAATCAGACAAACCGATGGTTTTAGATGGGACATCGATAATGTAATCGTCCTCTGTCAAGGTCTTCACATAAGCATCCGCCATGTGGTAGAGCTGGCTCGTATCAGAAGCTGTCTGACCAGAAACGATCAACGGAGTACGGGCTTCGTCAATCAAGATGGAGTCTACCTCATCGACCAAGGCATAGTTCAATGGACGTTGAACCATGTTTTCTGCACGCACAACCATGTTGTCACGCAAGTAGTCAAACCCGATCTCTGAGTTGGTTGAGTAAGTGATATCACAGAGGTAAGCTTCTTTTTTCTCAGCTGGAGATTTTGCTGCAAGGTTGATCCCTACTGAAAGGCCAAGCCATGAGTAAAGTTCTCCCATCTCTGTTGCATCCCGCTCTGTCAAGTATTCATTGACGGTAACAACGTGCACCCCTTTGCCAGACAAGGCATTCAAGTATACCGGCATGGTTGCTGTCAGGGTTTTTCCTTCCCCTGTACGCATCTCTGGAACGTCACCATGGTGAAGGACGATTCCCCCCATGACCTGAACCTTGTATGGGAACAAACCAAGAACCCGTTTTGCAGCTTCACGAACAACTGCAAAAGCCTCGTACAAGAGATCATCCAAAGACTCACCATCTTGGTAGCGTTGCTTAAACTCAACTGTTTTCGCTTTTAATTCGTCATCCGTCAAAGCTGCCATTTGGTCTTCATAAGAAAAGACCTTGTCAGCCATTTTTTCAAGGCGTTTGATTTCGCCTCGATCATTTTCAATAATTGTTTTTAATAAATTTGCCATTTTTTTCCTTACTTTGAATTTTTCAAAATCTAAAATGTTCTTTTTATTCTAGCATTTTTTAAACATTTTTTCAAGATCAAGGCTGTATCTTACAAGACTTTCGAGTGGTTTTTTTCGTGTAAGAAAATCCAAAAAGATGCCTGCTCAAGCAGACATCTTTTCTATATACGGTGTTTATTCAGACAAATGGTAAGAATAGCTTGCCACAACCACTTCTTCATGCCAACGAAGTGCATACTTCAATTTCAAACTCATTTGGTTGTGGAGAATATTTTGCCAATGTTTTTTAGGAATAAATTGAGGGACTAAGACTGTAACGGTGTTGCCTTTTTCCTTGGCCTCCTCAGCTACTTTTGAGACAAATTCAACTGTTGGCTGGATAATATCCCGGTAACTCGTCATGACATTTTCAAAGCGAATATGAGGGAAATAATGCTTAAATTCTTCTGCTACCTCAGCATCTTTAACCTTGGTTTCTTCCGTTGAGACGTGCATAGCTATAACATCGTTTCCTAGGCTATTTGCATAACTCATAGCTCCCACACTTACCTGAGTGACATTCCCAACAAGGACAATCACGGTATTGCCCGCATAACTTGTCTTTTCAATCTTACCTCCCAAGCGCAATTGAGCCGCAACTTTATCATAGTGATTACGGATACTCAAGAACATCCAAAGCAAGAGACCAATAATAGGGAAGAAGGGCCAGATCTCACGCAAACGGAATAATAAGAGGATCAAGACAATCCCATAACAGATGGCTGCCCCCAGGATATTGGCAAGCGAATACTTAAGAAATCCTTTTTGATATTGGCGTTTCCAGTGGATCACCATCCCTGTTTGAGAAAGGGCAAAAGGAATGAAGACCCCAATGGTATAAAGCGGAATCAAGCTTTCTGTTTGCCCATCAAAGATCAAGAGCAAGACGATGGCACCAATCGCCAAGGTCAAAATCCCATTAGAATAGCCCAGACGATCCCCTTTTTCCATATACATGTGTGGCATGTATTTATTTTTAGCCATGTTAAAGGCCAACATTGGAAAGGCTGAGAAACCGGTATTAGCCGCAACTGCCAAGATCAAGGCTGTTGATAATTGGAAGACGTAAAAGAAGGCTTGTCCGACTGGGGAATTCCCTAAGATGGCTTGGGCCATTTGGGCTAGAGTTGTTACCCCTTTTGCCGGAACGACACCCACCCAGTAATTGAGGAAGGTAATCCCTGCAAACATGATCCCCAAAATCAAAGCCATGATGGTCAAGGTAGAGGCTGCATTCTTTGCTTTTGGTTTCTTAAAGAAAGGAACCGAATTGGAGATAGCTTCAACCCCTGTTAGGGAAGCCGATCCACTCGTAAAGGCCCGCAATAAGAGAATGACACTAACCCCTGAAATGGTTTGACCCACATGAGCAGTTGCGTTATAGGCCAAGTGACCCGTCAAGATTTGGATCACACCATAGCCGATCAAGGCAATGGTACTGACAATGAACAGATAGACCGGAATCATCAAGGATGTCGCTGATTCGCGCAATCCCCTCAGGTTCATCAGCATCAAGAGCAAGACCAATAAAATGGAAATGTGAAGATTATAAGGATGAAGAGATGGAATCGCTGACGTGATGGCATCTGCACCGGAAGAAACAGATACTGCCACTGTCAGCATGTAGTCAACTAAGAGACTACCACCAGCGATCAAACCCGCTTTGGGAGACAAGTTCTCCGTAGTCACCATGTAGGCCCCTCCCCCTTGAGGGTAGGCATGAATGACCTGGCGATAAGAAATCGTTAAACTGGCTAGGAGAACCAGGACCACAATCCCAATCGGAATGGACCACCAAATGGCTCCCGCTGAAACGGTCATCAAGACCAGGATAACTTGCTCTGGACCGTAGGCGATAGAAGAAAGCGCGTCACTAGAGAGCATGGCCAAGGCCTGCATTTTCCCAAGCAATCCGCCTTCACCTTCTGCACCAGATTTCAACGGACGGCCAATAAACCATTTTTTCAATGTTGAAAACATAAAAAACTCCTTGAAAAAAGATCATGAGGCCGGGAATTCCCTGCCTCTTTTTCATAAAACAGGGGTTATTCTACTCCTTTTTTTCAAGACTGTCAACTAAAATTGTGAAATTTTCATAAAGCTTTCATTGTGTTCATTCATCCAAGCTCTCTTAGATCAGCCAGCTTCTTTTCAAATTGATCCAAGCAAAAAACGAGGCTGGGACAAAAATCCTAGCCTCCCAATTATTTTTGGATTGTCGAGCAAGACGCAGTGGTCGAGTGGGCTCTACTACGCTGATTTCATCAGCTTATACAGGCCTACTCAACTGTGCGGAGGTGGGACGACGAAATCGAATTCTAACGAATGACCGATTTCTGTCCCACTCACACTTTTTTATTTTGCTTGATTTTCGACATAAAAGGCAATGACATCCGAAGTGTACTGGGCTGTGCCAGCTCCAAACTTGTCGATGTTTTCCTTGAATTCTGGATTATAGACATAGCCTTTGCCGATATGGCCAAAAACCTCTATAGAGCAGTCAAATCCATACGTTCGAATCGCGTCTAAAAGTTTGGCTGCTTGATCTTGGTTTTCCGATGCTGTTACTGGCAAACCAGCCTGGAGGTTTTTCGCCAAGACTTGGAAGACTTGATTAAAGGCTCTTGTCGCCTCCTCTTCTCGACCTTTTTGACGTTCAAGCGCTTGGTCCATGACTTCTTGACCGTACTTCTCTACCGCCTCTTGCTGGTATTTTTGAGTATCTTGGTAGCTAAATCCAGTAAATTTTTCCTCAATGGTCATTTTTCTTTCTCCTTTTTGTTCTTGAATGGTTTTTTGCAAGGTAGAAATCAAGGTATCCAGACGTTGTCTTTCTTGAGTCAAATAGTCCAACTGTTTGGTCAAATGGGGCAATAAGTTAGATTTTTCTTCAGCTAAGAGTTCTGCTATTTGGTCTAAGGAAAACCCTAGATACTTGTAGTAGAGAATCACCTGTAATCGTTCTAAATCTTCTTGACTGTATGTCCGATAGCCATTTTCAGATTTCACAGGGACGAGAAGTCCTATCTTGTCATAGTGGTGCAAGGTCTTGACAGAGACACCCGACAGCTCTGCAGCTTCTTTGATATGGTACATGATTTCCTCCTTATACTCAATGAAGATCAAAGAGCAAACTAGGAAGCTAGCCGCAGGTTGCTCAAAGCACTGCTTTGAGGTTGTAGATAGAACTGACGAAGTCAGTAACATATATACGGCAAGGCGATGCTGACGTGGTTTGAATTTGATTTTCGAAGAGTATTACATGGATAGTATAATCCCTCCCCTTAGGTCAGAGTCAAGACTTAACATAAAAAAAGTTTTCAGATAAAAAGGCTTGAGTTGTTTCACAGCTTTTAACTCAAACCCTTTCTTTTTATGGATGACTTACGATCAATTCTAAACCTTGCCCTTCCAAAGTCCAGGATTCAACATCGCTCGGTAAGATAAAGTGGCTTCCTTTTTGAATAGGATAATCCTTTCCATCTACCGTCAATTTTCCTTCTCCGGCTAAGACGCTCAACAAGCTGTAATCAGCGGTCTTTTCAAAATCAGCTTTTCCAGTCAGTTCCCACTTATAAACGGTGAAGAAATCACTTGCAACCAAGGTGGTCATACGAAGATCATCGATCACAACTGTATCTGGATGGCTATTGGCAGGCTCTCCAATGTTCAAGACATCAATTGATTTTTCCAAGTGAAGCTCCCGCAAGTTTCCTTGAGCATCCTTGCGGTCAAAATCATAAACCCGGTAGGTGGTATCACTCGACTGTTGGGTTTCAAGAATCAAAATTCCAGAACCAATGGCGTGCATGGTCCCACTTGGCACATAGAAGAAATCTCCAGCCTTGACAGGAACCTTTATCAGCAAGGCATCCCAGTTTTTATCTTCGATTTGCTGGCGGAGTTCTTCTTTTGACTTGGCATTGTGTCCATAGATAATCTCGGATCCTTCATCGGCCGCAATCACGTACCAACACTCAGTTTTTCCAAGTTCTCCTTCATGCTCCATTGCATAGGTATCATCTGGGTGCACCTGTACACTAAGCCAATCGTTGGCATCCAAAATCTTTGTTAATAAAGGAAAGACAGGCTCTTTACGATTACCGAATAATTCCCGATGCTCTTGATAGAGCTGATCCAATCCCATTCCTTCGTATGGACCATTGGCTACTTTAGAAACTCCATGCGGATGGGCTGAAATCGCCCAAAATTCACCGACATGGTCGCTCGGAATTTCGTAACCAAATTCTTCTTTCAGACGAGTTCCTCCCCAAATTTTTTCCTGCATGACTGAATGTAAAAATAATGGTTGTCCCATAATATCCTCCTCGCATTTCATGTTTCTATTATACAAAAAAAAGAAAGTTTTTGAAAGCCCTTTCCATCATTTTCCTCTCTCGCCAGAAACTTCATTTTTGTGTATAATGAAAGGGATGACACTAAAAGAAAACATTATCCAACTGGCGCATTCTATTGGGATTTCAAAAATTGGCTTTACAACCGCTGATGACTTCGCTTATTTGGAAAAATCGCTCCGCTTGGCCGTTGAGGAAGGACGGAATTCTGGATTCGAGCATAAGAATATTGAAGAGCGTATCCAACCCAAATTAAGTCTCTCCTCCGCTAAGACCATCATCTCAATCGCTGTCGCCTACCCCCACAAACTCAAGCAGCAACCTCAAAAAACAGCCTATAAAAGAGGAAAATTCACGCCCAACAGCTGGGGATTAGACTACCATTATGTCCTTCAAGACAAGCTCAACCGCTTAGCTGCTGGGATTGAAGAAATGACGCAAGATTTTGAATACAAGGGCATGGTCGATACTGGAGCACTGGTTGATACGGCTGTCGCCCAACGAGCAGGGATTGGCTTTATCGGAAAAAATGGCTTGGTCATTTCAAAAGAATACGGTTCTTACATGTTCCTGGGCGAATTGATTACCAACCTCGAAATCGAACCGGATCAGCCAGTCGACTATGGTTGTGGAGACTGTCGACGTTGTTTAGATGCATGCCCAACCTCCTGTTTAATCGGGGATGGCTCTATGAATGCCAAACGCTGTTTGTCCTTTCAAACCCAAGACAAGGGCATGATGGACCTAGAATTTCGCAAGAAAATTAAAACGGTCATCTATGGATGTGATATCTGTCAGATTAGTTGCCCTTATAACAAAGGGCTAGATAATCCCTTGGCAACAGAAATCGATCCTGATCTGGCTCATCCAGAGTTGATTCCTTTTATCGAGCTGTCCAACGGACAATTTAAGGAAAAATTCGGACATGTTGCTGGAAGTTGGCGAGGCAAGAACATCCTCCAGCGCAATGCCATTATCGCACTAGCCAATGCCAATGACCGCTCTGCCATTCCTAAGCTCCTGAACATCATCGAGACTTCACAAAATCAGATCCATATTGCAACGGCTATCTGGTCCTTAGGGCAACTGCTTCGTGATGTCACGCCGGACCTTGTTGAGCTCTTACGGAATATCAAACATCCGACCGATGCTATCATAGAAGAACGAACTGCTTTCTTTGAAAAATTCGGTATTTAAGCAGATTCACAGCTACAATGAAAAAACACTAAGGTTGTATCCTTAGTGTTTTTTTAGTTCCTTCAAGAAATACCAACTACCCATCTCTACTTGGTTAAAGCTAATCTCACTTGAATAGACTTCCTTGTAACCATTTTTCGTGTAAAAATAGACATTTCCTTTGGTATTGGTATAAAAGGCTAGTTTTTTTCCTTGGATCTCTTCCAAGAAAGGCTCAATTCCTTCTGTCATAAAGCGACTGCCATAGCCCTGCCGTTGGTGTTTGGGAGCCACTGCAAGAAGCATCAAATACCAATCAAAGTCTACATTTTGCTCCAATTCCTTATCCGTATCCTCCATAAATTTAAAGTAGGACAACATATTCTTCAAGGAAATAAACTTGAGCAACCCAATTCCTCCATTCAAAAGATAGGCCCGAAAAGGAATCGGTCCCCTTTGCAACAAGGCAACTGCATAAATTTCAGTATTTTTTTCTGCTACAAGGCAAATATGGTGCTTAAAAAAAATCCTTACTAAGATGCGCATCATTTTTTCAACAAAAACAGGGTATTGTTTCAGATCCCGAACCAAATCCTTGATAACTTTTAAAAATAGATAGTCCTCAAAGGCTGTACTGGCTACTCGAACCACCTGATCCAGATCTGCTTTTTCTGCTTTTCTGTACTTCATCTTCTCTCCTCATTCAAGTCCTCCTTCCAGTATACACTATCACTCGCTCTTGAACAAAGGTCAATTTTCAGAAATTTGTTCATTTAAAGTAGCAAAAAGAGTTCGCCCCAGATGAGTCCTAATACCCACGCGGCGAAGACATCCTTAGGATAATGAACCCCTCCAAGAACTCGGACAAAAGCTAACAGAAGAGATAGGAGCATCGAGCACATTCCTAACAGAAGCGACAACTGACAGACACACATGGAGATAATGGTCGCCGAAAAAACATGTCGGCTGGGAAAGGAATGTCCGGATGAATTTTTTTCTAATAACGGTTGAAGTTCCCATTTCTCATAAGGTCTCGGAACATTAACCCAATGGCGAAAGATGCTTAACAAGACAAAGCCAGAAGCAGGTATCCAGATAAAAGGCCAGATTCCTCCAATCGAAGTTTTCTTTAAAAACAGCCAACAAAAGACTAGACTGTAGATGACTGGCATGGCGAACGTCAAGATTCGATTCATCCTTTGAAGGGCCTGCACACGATTTGGTTTTCTCGTAAAAGGCAAGGTTAGCCAACGATAAAAATTCGGATAATCTTGAAGATTGGGCATCATGTTGGCCCTCCTGTCTTTCATCTTATTTTATACTACTAGTATACGCGATCCTAAGAAAGCCTGTCAAGCCAGGCTTCTGTTTTATCCTTTCTTTCTTATTTTTCACATGATTCAGCTTCAAAATCTGATGATTTATCATTTTTTGTCTCCAAGAAACGTCTTTTCAAATTTTTCCTGCAATGAAAAAATAGGATGAAAGCACAAGGAAATGGCTTTCTATCCTATTTTTTCACTTTGTATGTTACGCCCTTTGTATCTTATTTTTACGCTACTTCTTCTGTGAATTGGCTATTATAGAGATCAGCATAGAAGCCATTTTGGCTCATGAGTTCTTGGTGGTTACCCTGCTCGATAATATTTCCATCTTTCATCACGAGAATCAGATCCGCATTACGGATAGTGGACAAGCGATGGGCAATGACAAAGGAAGTTCGGCCTTCCATGAGTTTGTCCATGGC
>SKEL01000969.1_pt2 | contig 22445 bp, 11 predicted proteins | sample 4826741 | NCBI WGS metagenome assembly SKEL01 (sample SAMN11008810, study PRJNA524170) | human gut metagenome | biome: Human fecal sample; material: Feces; isolation source: fecal sample from pouch patient p33 | host: Homo sapiens | place: Israel: Tel-Aviv | collected 2016-03-22
AACAGAGAGGTAGAACCATAAGCCCCAGACCGAAAATATAGAGCCAGGGGGTTACCTTCCAAAGAAACTCTGTATTAAATAACATGACAACAAAAGCAAGTACTGAACCTAGAAAAATCCATAGTACTTGCTGAGACATGACTTGCACAAGATTCTTTGGGTAATCAAAATTTGTCGCTATAAATATCGAAACCAAACCAACCAGTAGCAATATGAGAACTGGCAGGAGAATCGAGTAATCTATCCGACTTTCAATAGTATTTTTTGACTTAGCCATGTGTACTCCAAAATAAAGATTTAGCAAGAGTTATTATACCACTTTTTTACCCAGACAAATGACCTGAATGTATAAAAGTTAGACAATTTTTTACGAAAAAAGCAACCACAAAAGTGATTGACTTCTTTCATTCATTACTCTTAATTTGACACGTAGCCTTTTCCTTGAGCGTTGAAGTATACCCATTGCCCTGAAGGAATTTTAACCCAACGATTAATAGCCTTTTCCCCTGTATGAACATCATAGTAAGAGATTGAGCCATCAGGATTCGTAGCAGTTGCCCCCTTCACTTGCTTACCAGTTTGGTCAAAGTAAAGGTGTTGACCGTTGATCGTCTGTTCGCCAACAACAACTTCACCCTTGGCATCTGCATAATACCAGTTGTTATCTCCACTAGTGAAGAAGGTTGATACTAACTTATTACCAGTATTCCAGTGGTAGTATGAGCGACTACCATTCGCATTTGTTGCGAAAGCACCTTTAACCTGCTTACCATCAGTATCAAAGAAGAGTTTTTGACCGTTGATAACTTGAGCTCCTGTAACGACATTACCTCTATCATCAGCATAATACCATCTATCATGACCGGTAGTGAAGAAGGTTGATACCAATTTATCACCGGTATTCCAGTGGTAGAATGAACGACTACCGTCTGTGTTCGTTACGAAGCCACCCTTAACTTGGCGACCATTAGCATCAAAGTAGAGGTGTTGACCATTGATGACCTGAGCACCTGTGACATTACGTCCATATGAGTCTGCATAGAACCAGTTGTTGTCCCCAGTAGTATAGAAGCCTGGTGTATGTGCCTTAGTCACAACACCCTTAGCATCGACATTAAAGGTTTGACCATCAACTACTAGTGATGTATCAACAAGTTTCACACCTGTGATTGCATCGTAGTATGAAGTCGTACCATCAGGATTGTTCACGAACTCACCTTTAACTTGTTTACCTGATTCATCAAAGTAGAGTTCGTCTCCATTGATGGTTTGCGCACCACGAAGAACGTCACCTTCGTTATTTGCATAGTATGTGGCATCACCAACTTGGAAGAAGCGGTTCTTAACTTGAACACCTTTTTCATTGAAGTAAAGGTTCTGTTTACCTACCTTAGTAAATCCAGTGGCAACATAGCCCTTATCATTAGCGTAGTACCAGTTACCATCTTGTTCAAAGAAACCTGAGTACTTACGTTCACCTGAATCGCCACAGAAGAACATTAAATGGCCGTCTTTTGTAGGAACGAAGACACCTTTAGCTTGGTAACCATTATCATAGAAGTATTTTTCCTTACCTTCTACTTCAGTCAAACCAGTAGCCATGATACCACCCTTGAAGAAGTATTGGTAGAATTTCTCTTCCTTACCACTATCATCTTTAACGGTAACTTCTTTCCAACCAGTTTGAGTCGTCAATTTACCTGACTTACCATAAACCAATGATTGACCTTTGGCATTTTTTCTGACACCATCAGTAAACATGACACCATTTGGCAAGAAGAAATAGTTAGAACCATCGATAGTTTGTTCACCAGTTACAAGGTAACCCTTATCGTTAAAGTAGTATTGCTTACCGTTATAAGTTACAAACTGACTCTTAGCTTGAGTACCTGATGTTGTGTAATAAGTTACACCTGTACCATCATAGGCAAAACCAGTCTTAGCTTTTGTATCACCAGTCAAGGCTGCTGGGAGGAAGGTACCTTTATCGTTAACGGTGAAGTACAATTTACCATCGCTGAGAACATAGTCAGAACCACGTTTTTGGATGTTTGTACCGTTAAAGTATTTAGCTTCCCACTGTTTAATCTTCACAGATGGATCAATTGTCTTACCAGACGCTTCCATAACTTCTTTGAAGATTTCTGGATAAAGTTTTTGAAGTTTGTCGAGGAAGGCACCACCGTACTGGGCTTGGAAATCATTACCTGATGACTTGGTATTTGTCACATAAAGTTTATTAACCAAGCTAGTATCATCAAGGACCTTACCATGTGTATCAGTACGCGTAGCAGTCACTACTTCTTTACCTGGAAGGGTGTACAATTGGTCTGGAACCCAGTCAGCAATGACCTGAATACCTTGTTTGTGAAGAGCCTTGAGGGCATCACGAAGGTCTTCTTTTGAACCGTATTTATTGTTTTTGCTCATGGCAAAGTCGTAACGGTCTGTGAAGGCATAACCATTTTCAATAATAGAATCAAGGAAAGTGCCATCCTTAGATGAGACATATTGAGGTGCAATCTCAAATGACGTAATACCCCATGACTTGAAGAGGTCTGCGTTAGCTGCAATCAATTTGTTAGTGTATTGACTATCCTCTTTGACAAAGTCTTGGAAGTTTGAGAAGCCTTCGTAAATCACTTGTGCTTCAAGTGCTGCAGAAGAGCTATAAACCTTATCCCCTTCTTTATAGGCTTTTGTTGATGGTTTAGCAAGAACGTTTTGATCTTCAGTCGCACCTACTGGTACCCAAACTGAAAGGTAACCACTCATATCAACAGTCTTAAAGCCTTTGATTTCATCAGCTGTGAAGACAAGATTTCCTTGTGCATCTGTGTATTTAACAATCTTAGTATCTGAATCATTCAATGATGACACAATACCTTTTTCCGTACCAAGCAAGAGTGGACGATAAGCTTGATTCTTGTGGGCTGCACCCATATTTACAGTAATAGTTTCACCATCTGCTAATTTCAAATCCGGGTTATTAGCAATAAGGGTCAACATACCTGAATTGCGACCGTATTTTCCACCTTCTGTATCTGTCTTAGACATCAAATCTTGACCATAACGGACAGAGACAAGAACTTCTTTATTGTCTTTAGCAGATGATACCCCATCACCAGCAAGGTTGTGGATATAAGATGTTTGACCACCAGCTACATACTTAGGACGCGCTTTAAGAAGAGTTGTGATTTGATCAAAGTATGGTGATTTCTTAGCCATGTATTGACCATTATCAGTATACAAATCTCCATAATAAACACGTGTTGCCGCACCCATTGTTTGAAGCATCAAAGCATAGGCAGCAGGAATATTTGAATGCGTATATTCCTTATCAACTTTCAACATATCAGCATTATAAATATCGAAAGCTTGTTTCAATTGATCTAATGTGAAAGTGAAACCATCTGTTGTAGGATCAATTTTTTTACTGATAATGTCTGCGATAACCGTTTGAACTTCTGAGTCATGTGCACGAACAAAGAGGTAGGTTGCAAAACCAAGTTGATCATATGAAGTGACTTCTGCACGGTTTGAGAGACCGAAATAACCTCCGTTAATAAGGTCCTTCATTGATGCATTACGTGCACCTGTACCTTTATTAGTTACTGGACGAGTTAATCCGTGAACAATTGACAAACGGAGACCATTATCCATAGAAAGAGCTGCTGTGTTGTGCTCATTCACATAATATGGGTCATTGTGTGACCATGCTTCAAGAATAGAGATATTCGCAAGGGCACGAGCTTCCGACTCATTAACCTTGTATGCAGCCTTCATGTATGAAGACACTAATTGAAGCATGTCAACGCTAACATTATCCACAGCATCAACACGTATACCATCAAAGTGAGCATCCTTGTCCTTATCACCAAAGACGATTTGTCCCCAGTTCATAAAGTAATACAATTGGTTAAGCATTTCTGCTTGAACGACTGGATTAGAGTTGTCAATGTCATTTGAGAGCAAGAATTCATAACCACCATCGCTACCATTAACAATCTTATGATTTTTAATATAACTTGTCGCCGTTTGATTAAGCTTACGATAATCAGAGTTAGCCCATTTAGTTGAATCGCTGTTCACAAAAAGAAGCGCACCTTTTTGGAAGTGTTCCTTACCTGGCGATTCAGAATTAATGTTCCATTTATCTTGGTCTTTAACAAAAGCCTCGATTGACTGACGCAACCAGTCTGTTGACTTATTAGCAGCAATCTTAACTTCAATCTTACGTTGGAGGATTTGAGCTGCGGCATTCAAGCTAGCTTGAGAATTTTCAATCGTAAAGACATCTTTTGTTTCTTCACCGTTGCTAAGAGCCTTAGTCATGTAATTCAAGTAAGCTACTTGAGTATCCTTATCAGGCCACCAAGACATCAAAAGTGGACGAAAATCTTTTTCAGTTGACGCTTTCCAAGTTGTACCAGCTTCAAGGATTTCTTTTGGACGGTACCAACTGTCTGCTGTCAAATAACCATCAACAAGTTCAAAGCTTGCTTTAGTTGAATCGTAGGCAGCATTATTTTTTGTAAAATCAGTGACTAGATTTGTTGTTTCTTGTGTAAATGAATACGTTGATGTGCTTGAAAGGGCACCATTTTCATCAAAATAAAGGACCTGACCATTTACAGTAATGGCAAAGTTTTTCTTGTGTGATCCATCTTCTAAAAGATAGTAATATTTACCATCTTTTTCTTTTTTAATATTATCGAGTGAGACTGCAGCCTTAATTTCGGCTTCAGAAAGCTCTTTAGACTTCTCAGTCGTTGGAGCAGCTACTCCAGCATTTGCAGCGACTTCTGATGTTGTAGCTGTTTCTGGTTTAGTAGCAACTTCTGGCTTAGCAGTCGTTTCAGGTTTGGCTTCAACCTCTACTGCTGCAGCTCTATCACTAGTTGTTCCTGAATTTGGTTGAACTGTCGTTCCAGCTGGTTTGTCAGCAGTAACTTCTGCTCGCTCTGTTGTTGTGGCATTTGAAGTATTTGCAACCTCAGTTGTTGTGCCTACCTCTTTTTCAACCACAGGATTTGTATTTTCCCCGACCGTAGTTGTTGAAGGTGATCCATTAGAGTTATTTGTTTCTTCTGCCGAAGCGAGTGAAGATGTGGCAACACTACCACCAACAATGGTAGCCAAAGCTACTGAAGCGACAGCCAAAGTAACCCACTGCTTCTTCACTTTGTGCAGTTTATAGCGTACTTTATTTTCCATATTCAATTTTTCCCCAATATATTTTTTGTCTTAAAATCTACATCTTAAAGACTTACTTATTATATCATTTTTTATTATCAAAAAAAGTTAATAAAACTTATTTTAATGATATTTTTATCACATTAATAATAGATTATAATTTTGTCATAAAAAAGACTCGTTCCCATAAAATATAAAAAGGAGAACCAAAGTCCTCCTTTTTATATCAATTAGTTTAGCACTCTAGGTGGATAAGCAAGACCATTCTTATCAAAGTAAACGTAAACTCCTGGTTGAATTTCTATCCATGTGCTAACAGCTCTCTTACCACTATCACCATAGTAATAGCTAATTCGACCATTGCCAGCACTTACTGTTTGACCTTTTACTTGTTTACCATCCTTAGCGAAGAAATAAGTATCGTCACCAATTTTAACTTCACCAGTCACTGACTTACCATTAGCACCAATGTAGTACCAGTTGTTGTCGCCTGTTGTGAAAAACTCATTAGTCAAGCGTTCACCTGTTGAAGCATTATACTTACTATAAGTACCATCTGCATTCTTAACAACACCACCCTTAACTTGGCTTCCGTCTGCATTAAAGTATAGGTGTTGGCCATTGATGACTTGTGCACCTGTAACAGTCTTACCATTAGCGCCTGCATAGTACCAAACATTGCCATCAGTTGTGAAGAATTCGTTAGTCACTAGCTCTCCAGAACCTTCTTTGTACTTGCTGTAAGTACCATCTGCATTCTTAACAACGCCACCTTTAACTTGGCTTCCATCTTCATTGAAGTAAAGTTTTTGACCATTGATGACTTGTGCACCTGTAGCAGCAACACCGTTTGCATCAAAGTAGTACCACTTACCATTGATATTTCTCCAAGTATCCTTGATACCATTACCAGTGTGTGCGTCAAAGTAATAAGTTTTACCTTTAAAGGTTACTAACTTATCTTTAGCTTGGAAACCGTCTTCTCCAAAATATTGTGTGAAACCATCAATAACCGTAACACCTTTGGCCATGACACCTTCATTAGTGAAGTAACGGAATTTCACAACCTTAGATTCTTTACCGTCTTTATCAGTTTCAGAAACATCAAATTTAGTGTAACCACCCTTGTACATTTGACCTTTAGAGTTATAAAGGTAGGTATTACCATTAGCATCAATGTAGAAGGCATTACTCAACATGATACCATTTGGTAAGAAACGATAAACGTCTTTACCATTTGGTGAGTATTCACTGTTAGTAACCATGTGACCACGAGCATCAAAGTAGTAAGTGTTACCATTGAAGGTTACAAAGGCAGATTTAGCTTGTGTACCACTTGTACCGAAGTAAGTGATTCCTTTACCATCACTTGAGAATCCAGTAATAACCTTTTCTTTACCTGTCAATTGAAGAGGAATGAAGTTACCTTCTTTAGTGACAGTGAAATACTTACCAGTTGCTTCATCGCTAAGTACATAGCCAACACCACGTTCAAGAACGTTTGTTCCGTTGAAGTATTCAGCCTTCCATTGTTTCAATTTAACAGAATCATCAATTGGTTTACCAGTTGAAATCATGTTTACCTTGAACATTTCAGGGTACTTAGCTTTAAGTTCAGCCAAGAATTCACCACCGTATTTAGCTTGGTAATCTTTGCCTGATGACTTAGAGTTAGCCACATAAAGTGAGTGGTCAATGATAGCGTCCGCAATCTTACGACCAGCACCATCAGTACGAGTCGCTGTTACAACTTCTTTACCTGGCAATTGGTAAATTTGGTCTGGAACCCAGTCAGCGATTGCTTGAATACCAGCCTTATGAAGTGCTTTAAGAGCATCACGTAGATCTTCTTTAGAACCGTATTTATTGTTCTTACTCATGGCAAGATCGTAACGGTCTGCAAAGGCATAACCATTTTGGATAACTGAGTCAAGGAAGGTACCATCGTCAGCAGATACAAATTGAGGTGCCATTTCAAATGATGTTACACCCCATGATTTGAACAAATCAACATTTTCAGCAATCTTACGGTTAGTATAGACTGAAGGATCTGAACCATCTGGAATAGTTTGAAAGTTAGAGAAGCCTTCGTAGATTAATTGTGAATCATAAGCTTCAGTCGCTTTAAGAGTCAATTCACCCTCTTTTTTAGCTTCTGTTGAAGGCGCTACTCGGATATCTTGATTATCTGAAGCTCCAACTGGAACCCAAACTGCTACGAAACCAGACATATCAAATGTTTCATAACCCTTGATGTCATTAGCACCGAAAGTCAAGACACCGTTGCTGTCTGTTTCTTTAACGTAACCTGCTGCGATTGCATCTGCATCAGATGTAAAGTTCTTGATACCATCAGCTGTACCAACAATCAAAGCACGGTATTTTTGGTTGGCATGGATTTTACCCATTTCAACATTAAGTTTAGCTGATTGATCCAAATTCAATTTTGGATTGTTAGCTACAAGTGTTACCTGACCAGAAGTACGGCTGTATTTAGAACCTTCTGTATCATTAGCTGTCATAATGTCTTTACCATAACGTACTGAAGTGTAGACTTCATTTGTGCGGTAAAGTTCAACATCTGAATTGTCCATCTTACCATCAGTTGGCAACCAGTATGAACGTTGTGCTTGCCCACCAGATACATACTTGATACGACTCTTCATCAAGTTAACAATGGTATCGTAATATGGAGACTTAGTTTCCATGTAGTGACCATCATCTGTATAAAGGTCTCCATAGTAGACACGAGTGATAGTTTCCATGTTTTGCAACATAACCGCGTAAGCCGCTGGGATGTTGTTAAGCGTATATTTTTTGTCGCTGCTGAGCATGTCTTTGTTGTAAATCTCAAAGGCTTGCTTCATTTCAGCATCAGTAATCGTGAAACCATCTGATTTTGGATTGATTTCTTTCTTGATGATTTCAGCAATAATATCTTGAACGTTGTTATCATGGGCACGGATAAAGACGTAATTTCCTGACGCATCTCCGTATTTCTCGTTATATTTACCGATTGTAGACTGTTTAACTGTTCCGTCTTCGTTATAGGCCTTGCTTCCATCTTTGTTAATCCAATCAGTCTTTTCATCACGTTGTGTCGTGTTGAAAGTATTGTTATACAAAGGACTTACAGCTGGTGTACGTTCTTTGATTGGTTTAGCCAATGAGAAGAGGAGAGCCAAACGTTGTTTGTTTTCCATAGCAAGCGCAGCGCCATCTGTCTTGTCATTGTAGTGGTTGTCATTAAGGCTCCATGCTTCAAGGACTGAGATGTGAGCAAGAGCGTTTGCTTCAGATTTGTTAACACCATAGTACTCACGGAAGTAGTTTGTGTAGAGTTGAAGCATGTCTGCATCGACATTATCTACCGCGTCGACACGGATACCATCGAAGTTAGCATCCTTGTCACCCATAACGATTGAACCCCAGTTCATAAGGTAGTGGATTTGGTTCAATTGTTCCGCTTGAACAACTGGGTTTGACAAATCTACGTCATTAGCTAGCAAGAAGTCGAAACCACCCATGTGGTTTGGATCTGATTGCTCATCAAGAATTGATTTATCAATTGTACCAGTCTGGTTAGTTGCTGTACGGTTCAAACGACGATAGTCAGAATTCGCCCATGGTGTACGTGAATCATTCACATAAAGAAGGGCACCACCTTGAAGGTGATCTTCGCCGCCACCTTTAGAGTAGTTTTCAGTTTCTTTGTTCCATTGTGGTTGTGTCTTAACAAAGGCAGAGATAGTTTCACGCAACCATTGTGTTGATTTTTCAGCCTGAATCTTTTGCTCAATCTTGATTTGAATGTCCTTAGCAGCAACTTTTAAAGTTTCTTGCTTATCTGTACTTGAATATTTAGCATCCAAGTTAAATACTTTAGACATGTAGTTCAAGTAGTTAACTTGTGTATCTACATTTGGCCACCAAGCCATCAAAAGTGGACGGAAATCTTCTGCAGTTGATGCTTGCCAAGTTACACCATCTTTGATGATAGAAGCTGGACGGTACCAGCTATCTGCAGTCAAATAACCATCAATCAATTCAAAGCTAGCTTCAGATGAATCGTAGGCACGGTTATTTATTGAGAAACCATCAACAATATTTGTTGTTCCTGGTGTGAAAGAGTATGTTGATGAACTTGTAAGAGCACCATCTTTACCGAAGTAAAGCAATTGACCATTTACAGTAATGGCAAAGTTTTCTTTGTGTGAACCATCTTCATTAACATAGTAATATTTACCATCAATGTTTTTGATGTTTTTCAAGGAAAGCGCAGCTTCTACTTCTGAATCTTTCAAAGCAGCTTCTGGCGCCTTAACTTCTGTATTAACAACTTCAGCCTTCACTGTTGCTGGTTGTTCTTCTGCTTTTTCAGTTGTAACAGCTGGTGCATCTGTTGTCACAACTGCTTCTTTATTTGGAACAGCTGCCACTGCTACATCAGCTGTTGTTGCTGTTGTAGCTGCTTCAGCTGTTGCTTGTGTGTTCGTTGTAGTCGCTGTTTCTACAGCATTTGTTTCTTTAGCAGGTGTTAAAACATCTGCTTCTTTTGTATTTGTACGTTTATCGGCTTCTTTGGTTGCTTCAGGAGAAGTAACTAAAGAAGCTGTTGTACCTGAATTTGATTGAGTTACTGTCTTATCTTGAGTTTCATCCGCTGAAACTGAAGATGTTGTTACAGACAATCCTCCCAAGACAGTAGCAAGTGCTACAGAAGCAACTGCAATTGTAACCCATTGCTTCTTAACTTTATGAAGCTTATAGTGTATCTTATTTTCCATTATAATTTTCCCCGTGATTTTATTTGTCAAAATCAGACTGAAATCTATCCGATTTCAAACAGTTATATTATATCATTATTTTCTAACTATTTCTCGAATTAATTGTTTTTTTATAAAATATATATTACATAACATTAATATTAGAAAAACTTTGTAACACACCTATTTCATAGGTTTTCAATTCTCATTTTCATATCATTTGATAACTAAAACTATTTTTCATAAAAGCCGCCAAAGTCCTTGATACAATAGCTTTTACAATGATTCTGACTCAAAATTGATATTTGTCAGATTTTTTCTTTAAGGAGCATAAAAAGGCAAAATTTCTTTAAACGATTCTCGTTTTCAAGAAATTTCACCTATAAATTCATGTCAAATCATATCGTTTTTCACTTAATCTCTCAGATTAAGATTAGATTGATTGATTATTTATTTATCAAAATCAGCATAACCATTTTCATCGAAGAAGACAGTCGTACCGTCTTGGAAAGTAATCCATGTGTTTGTCACACGTTCTCCAAGAACTGATTCGTAGTATTCTACTCCTTTTGGTGTGCTGATTGGGCTACCTTTAACTTGACGTCCCAAATTATCAAAGTAATATTCTTTACCATCGATATTTTGGCGTCCTGTTACAGCCTTACCATCTTTGAAGTAGTACCAAACATTGTTACCAGTTGTCAAGAAACGGTTATTGAGACGCTCACCTGAATCTTTGTCATAGTAAGAAAGTGATCCGTCAGCATTCTTAACAAAGTCGCCTTTGACTTGACTACCATCTTCTTTGAAGTAATAGTTTTTACCACCAACACTATAGGCACCTGTCACGATTTCACCATTATCTTTGGCGTAGTACCATGTCTTACCACCATCAAGAGTGAAGAAATCAGATTTGACTTGGCTTCCATCAGCATTGAAGTAATAGTTAAGGTGGTCAATCGTTTGACGACCTGTAGCGAGGTTACCATCCTTATCAGCATGGTACCACTTGCCGTTCACTTCGAAGAACTTGTCTTTAACCTTGTAACCATTATCTACAGTGTAGTAGCTAATCTTGCCATTTTCAGTAACAAATTCACCTTTAACTTGGGCACCATTTGCACGGAAGTAATAGTCGTGACCGTCCAAAGTAAGGGCACCTGTCACATTTTTACCAGCTGCATCACGGTAGAACCATGTTGAGCCATCTGTTGTGTAGAATTCACCCTTCTTAGCTTGTGCATAGCCTTGATCGTTGAATTCATACCAGATACCATCGATTTCTGCCCAACGATTTGTGTAGGCATTACCTGAATTTTTATCAAAGAAGTAGAGTTTTCCGTCTGGAGTCACATACTTAGTACCTTTAGCTTGGAAGCCATTTTCATCAAAGTATTGCAATCCTCCACCAGCATAAGTCAAGCCAACAGCCATTTCTCCAGTTGGTGAGAAATAACGGAATTTAGCTTCTGTTTCTGAAGTACCTTCTTTCGGTACATCGAATACAAAGTAACCATCTTTGTATTGCTCACCAAAGCTACCAAAGTAATAATATTTACCATCTTGTTGATAAATAGAATCACGAAGCTGTACACCATTTGGCAAGAAGAAATAAGTCTTACCATCGATATCTTGACGACCAGTCAACATATAACCTTCTTTATCGAAGTAATAGTAATTTCCAGCATATTTAATGAAAGCATTCTTAGCTTGGAAACCACTATTATCAAAGTAGGCCATACCCTTACCATCATAGTAGAAACCTGTCTTACCACCTTGGTCTGTCAAAGGTTTTGGCAAGAAGATGCCATTATCAGTAACTTGATAATAGCGACCAGTAGCATCGTTACTGAGAACATAACGATTACCACGACCAAGGATATTAGTACCATTCATGTACTTAGCAGACCATTGCTTGATTTTAACAGATGGATCAATCTTCTTACCAGTTGATATCATCACATCTTCAAACAACTGTGGATATTTCTTTTGGAGCTCATCAAGGAACTCACCACCATATTGAGCTTGGAAGTCCTTACCTGATGATTTAGAATTTGCAACATATAAAGTGTTATTGATATAAGCATTGGCCTTTGGAGTACCATAACTATTTGCACGTGTTGCTGTTACAACTTCTTGTCCTGGCAATTGGTAAAGTTGATCTGGAACCCAGTCAGCAATTGCTTGAATACCTTGCTTGTGAAGCGCCTTAAGTGCATCACGAAGATCTTCTTTAGAACCATATTTGTTATTCTTACTCATGGCAAGGTCATATCGGTCAGTAAAGGCATAGCCATTTTGGATAACAGAATCAAGGAAGGTACGGTCATCAGCCGATACAAATTGAGGAGCCATCTCGAATGATGTGATTCCCCATGACTTGAAGAGTTCTGCGTTTTCTGCAATCAATTTATTAGTATATTGGCTATCTTTTTCAACAAAATCTTGGAAGTTTGAGAAACCTTCATAGATAACTTGTGAGTCCAATGCTTCAGTAGCAGAAAATGTCTTGTCAAGTTTCTTATCTGAACCTTTAACACGGATATCTTGGTTATCAGGCGCACCTACTGGTACCCAAACACCAAGATAACCTCTCATATCAACAGTTCGATACCCCTTGATTTCATCTCCACTGAAAGACAAGTTTCCTTCAGCATCAGTGTATTTAATTTTTCCAGCTGCTGCTGCATCATTTTCGTAAGTGACAATTCCCTTATCAGTACCAAGAAGTAATGGACGGTAGGCTTGGTTAGCATGAAGTTTACCCATGTTAACTTTCAAAGTACCATCACCCAATGAGAAATCCTGATTATTGGCAATAAGGGTCAACATACCAGAATGTTTACTTGTTTCTGCTACACCCGTAGTTTGGTCAGCAGTCATAATATCTTTACCGTAACGAACAGATGACAAGATTTCTTTTCCATTGAACGTGTCGACTTTCATCGATTGTCCACCTGAAACATATTTCATACGGTTCTTCAAGAGTGTTGTGATAGCATCATAGTAAGGAGACTTGGTAGCCATATATTGGCCGTTATCCGTATAAAGATCTCCATAATAAACACGAGTTACCTGCTCCATATTTTGAAGAATCAAAGCATAGGCGGCTGGAATATTGTTAATAGTATAACGTTTTTCTGCCTTCTTCATATCTTCATTATAGATTTCAAAGGCACGTTTCAATTCAGCATCAGTCATGGTATAACCATCTGATTTTGGATTGATTTCTTTTTGAACAATATCACGAATGATATCTTGAACAAGGTTATCATGAGCACGCGCAAAGATATAGTTAGCTTGTGTATCTCCGTACTTACTATTATTTGTACGGTCTGTCAAACTGCTAGTAATCAAATCTTTCAATGAAGATCCAGATCCATAAAGTGCACCCATAATTGCATAACGAAGGTTATTATCCATGGCAAGGGCTGCACCATCATGTTTTTGATTATAAGCATTATCATTTAAATCCCAAGCTTCAAGGATAGAAATGTGAGCAAGTGCATTTGCTTCAGATTTATCCACACCAAAGGCTGCACGGAAGTAGTTTGTATAAACTTGGAGAAGGTCAGCATCGACATTGTCAACTGCATCAACACGGATACCATCAAAGTTAGCATCCTTATCACCCATAACAATTGATCCCCAGTTCACAAGATAGTGAATTTGGTTCAACTGCTCAGCTTGCACAACTGGGTTTGAGTTATCAACGTCATTGGCAAGTAGGAATTCATAACCACCCAAGTATCTTCCTGTACCATTTAGAGAACCATCTTGGTTACTTGGTGTACGGTTAAGCAAACGGTAATCAGAATTTGCCCAAGGTGTCTTGTCATTATTGACATAAAGAAGAGCTCCCCCTTGAAGGTGGTCAGCAAGGGTATAGTTTTCAGTTGTAGTATTCCACTGGTCTTGTTCTTTTACAAAAGACTCAATTGCTTGACGAAGCCATTCAGTTGATTTTTTAGCTGAAATTTCTTGTTCAATCTTAATTTGAATTGTCTTAGCAGCTGCATTCAATTCAGATTGACTTTGGCTAGTTGAATAAGTTGCGTTAAGGTTAAAGTGTTTAGAGAAAGTATTGAGGTAGGCTACTTGTGTATCTACATCAGGCCACCATGCCATCAAAAGTGGACGGAAATCTTTCTCAGTTGACACACGCCATTTTTCACCATTTTCCAAAATAGTGACTGGACGGTACCAGCTGTTTGGTGTCAAGTACCCATCTACCAACTCGAAGCTTTCCTTCTTAGAATCGTAAGCACGGTTATGTGAAGAAAAAGCATCAACTAGATTAGTTGTACCTGGTGTGAATGAGTGTGTTGATGTGCTTGTCAAAGCACCGTCTTTACCGAAGTAAAGCAACTGGCCATTAACTGAAACAGCAAAATTTGTTTTGTATGAACCATCTTCTTTGACATAATAGTATTTACCATCAACTTGTTTGATGTTGTTCAAAGAGAGCGCTGCTGTTTCTTCTTTTTCAGAAACACCAGATTTTGGTTTTTCAGCTACTGTAAGCGTTGTATCTGTTGCTGCTGCAGCTGGTGTTTCTGTTGTCGCACCATTTGCTACTGCTGCACGATCAGTTGTTGCTGGTGTTGCAGTATTAGTAGTTGTATCTGCTGCAGTGGTTGCTGCCGCAGGAGTTTCGACTGTTGCAGCATCAGCAGCCTTGTCAGTTGTTGTTGCTGTCGCATCTGTCGTAGCAGTTGCTGCAGGAGCGGCTACTTCATGCGTTTCAACGACAACATCGCTTTCAGCTGTCGTAGAGGCAACTGGTTGAGTTGTTTCATCAGCTGAAACCTTTTGATTGGCAACTGTAGCACCACCTACGATAGAGGCAAGTGCTACCGAAGTGACGGCAATCGTCACCCACTGCTTCTTAACTTTGTGAAGCTTATAATGTACCTTTTTTCCCATTTTAGGTCCTCATTTCATTTTCCTAGTTTGAATAAAATCTACATAATTCAAACAATTTCATTATAGCATATTTTTTTCAGTCAACTAGAGTCTTTATCAAATCATTTCAATTTTTAATCATATTGTAAATTGATTAACATTTCAACAAATATTAAAGACTACCGAATGTAGAAAACGGTAGTCTTTTTCTATTTTTAGGAAAGTTTTTAGAGGTAATTTAATAAGCTATCTCTATTCAATCAGTAGCAATTTAAAAGTCAGCTATTAAGCAAAAACGACGTTATGTTGGACCCTGTAGCTAACTAAAAAGAGCAAGGTTTCTGTGACTAATTTTGCCAGAACCAGTCCTAAACCAATAGCAACTAGACTACTAAGTAAGAAATAGTTACAGGCCAGGAGGACCAAGACCAACATAAAGTAGCGAACACTCGATCTAAAGAGAGAGCTTGTCGGATTAAAGACCACATTAGCGTTCAGCAGACACTGGCTGGAAGCCGAAATCACACGAGCTAGCACGACCGAAAGGAGCAGATTCTTCGTCAAGGCAAAGAGCACAAATAAGGCTGTTGCATCAATGACTGAGGCCAAGACGGCCGTGCCAGAGAACTTTAAAAAAGGGCTGTAAATACGGATGGAATCACGAATGGGCCGGAAGTGCGAGCTTTTATTTTCCTCCAGATAAACGGTCTCGATTGGGACTTCAGAGATTTGGTGGCCTGATTTTTTGGCTTCAAGCAACATATTAAACTCGTACTCAAAACGATTGCCATCCAGATTAAGAAGCCATGGAATCAGGTCAGTTGACATGCCTCGAAGACCCGTCTGAGTATCTGTCACCTTTTGGCCAGTTACTAGACGGAAAAGTCCAGCAGTCACTTTATTTCCAAAACGGCTACGTGCTGGCACCTTACCAACAAAGGCACGCGCACCCAAAACAAGATGACTTGGATTTTCCTCGGTTGCCTTGGCCACACGGACAATATCTTTAATCAGATGCTGACCGTCACTGTCAACTGTGACTATAGGTTGAGCCGAAAGGTGCTGACCGACTACTTCTTCTTGAATATAAGCGAAAGCAGTCTTAAGAGCAGCTCCCTTTCCTTTATTAATCGGATGAGTTAGGACAGTCGCTCCAATAAAAGCCGTTTCGTCGTAATAGTCGTTATAGCCTGGGCCACTCCCATCATTAACAACAATAATACGGGCTTTAGGGAGTTTTATGGTAATATCTTGAACCACCTGAATCAGGCGTTTGTCTGGTTCATAAGCTGGAATAATAATATACATAGGCACTTCCTTTCTGTTTCATCCTATGACTCTTTAGTGACCTCCGCCAAAGCCACCTGGTTGTCCACCACCTTGGGGACCACCGCCACCTTGAGGGCCACCGCCGCCAGGCATTGAGTTTTCAATCTTAGTTTGTTTCTCACCATTGATAGTAATGTCACCACCGGTATAGGTCGCTGAACCATCGAAGTCAAAGCCAGACTGACCAGTCAAATTGATTGTTCCACCCGATACAATAATATCGCCGTTAGAATCGATTGGGTCGGTATCGCCCTGGCCAACCTCAACATTTAGAGTTCCACCAGTCATCTTGAAGAAAATCTCACTTTGACTGGCATTAGCATTGGCGGCATTAACACCATCATCCGTTGCATAGACATCTATATTTCCACCATTTATAGTCACAGATTTACCTTCGATACCTTCAGCTGATTTTTCAACCTTGTAAGTACCACTATCAATAATCAGATCACCGGACGCATGAATACCGTCGTCACCAGCCTTAATGGTCATGGTATTGTCAGACAGATACATGGTACCTACTGAGGTGTCGTCATCATTGTCGACCTTGACACCATCTTCTTCAGCCTCAATAGTCATAGTTGTTCCTGTGACATTGAGTTCATCATTGACATTGAAGGCATCACCGACTGAGGAAATCTTATAGGTACCCCCAGTCATATGAAGGCTGTCATTGGCTTTAATACCGTTGTTTTTCTTGGCATCAATGTTTAGAGTACCTGAACCGTTAATGGTCAAATCTCCTTTAGAAAAAATCACAGCATCCGCATCTTCATCACTATTAGAACTTGAATCAGAAAGTGTGTTTGTAGTGCCATCTTTAAGTGTCAGATAGACATGACCAGCCTTTGTGGCATTGATTGCTGCATTTGTATTTGTCATGGTAACACCATCCAAAACAATATGGACATCATCTGAATCCCCAGCGTCCACCTTGATTTGCACACCGTCGGATTTTCCTGAAATGACGTAGGTCCCAGCTTTGGAGATGGTTATAGTTGAACATGATAGGGCTGCACCATTACCTGAAACATCCGCAGATGAGCCTGATAACTTAATCTTAGTAGCTGAACTTTCATTATAAGAGGTATCAGAATCTTTAGAAGTAAAATAGTTGCTGTTGTTCTTATTTGTTTTCTTACTAGTCGTTGCTGTTACAGCACTTGTTTTTGATGTAGTGCTTGACGTCGTCCCAGTTGCTTGACTGCTTGATTGGCTACAAGCTGTCATGACTGTTAAGGCAGTCGCACAGGTCAATAAAGTCGTCCATTTTTTTAGTTTTTTTGATTTCATATTTTTTCCTCTCGGGTTCGTTTGGATGATTACAGTTTACGGGACTTACCTAAAACATTTCTAAAGGATAACTGAAACTTATCTTAAGTTAAGTTTGGTGAAAGTTTAGCTTAGGACTTCTTTCAGAAAAGTCCCATAGACTAATAGGCGAGCAAGTAAGTGCTATATAGAAATAGTACATTTTCGCTCAACTTTTCTACTATAAAAAAAGAATTAAAACAATAAGTCGACTGTTTGGAAATAGATGTTTCTACAATAAATTCCCTATTTTCCTGGGAGTTGCTTTACGGCTTTGTATCTTATCTAATTGAACACGCCTACAACTCGGGGGAAAAAGATGGGCCCTGCTTGGAGATAAACTCCTGCGGCTGGTCCCCCTATTTTCCTGGGAGTTGCTTTACGGCTTTGTATCTTATCTATAAAAGGAGTTTTTTCATGATTAAACAATTGGAAACACGTTTTAAACGTATTGAAACAAAATATGTGGTCTCAAAGGAAAATCTTGAAGACCTGCTCACTGATCTTAAGGAGTATTTGGTAGAGGATGATTATCCGACATCTACCATTTCAAATATTTACTTTGATACGGATAATTTTGACGTCATCCAAGATGCCTTAGATGGTAATCACCGTCAAGAGAAAATCCGCATGCGTACCTACCTAGCCAATCCCAAAATTGATAGTAAGGTCTTTTTAGAGGTAAAAGCCAAAGATGATGAAGGAATCGGTCATAAGTTTCGTCTTGTTTCAACTCCACTTGCCATCACTAACTTGCTGACAGACGGTAAGAACCATGGTCAAATCACTGACCGCCAGCTATTACAGGATATCCACCACTTACGTCAACGCTACGATGAGGGGCTCAAACCTCGTATGTATATCTACTACGACCGTTTTTCGATGAAAGAAAAAGAGACTATCGAAGGCTATGCCTACAATAAAGTTCGTGTTACCCTTGACCAAAATCTGACTTACCGTGATGAAGACGTCAGTCTCTTTAAGGGAAATCATGGTTCTCCCCTTCTAGATGAAGATACGATAATCATGGAAATTAAGGCACCTGGGCAAAAACCAGACTGGCTTCAAGCTATCTTAGACAAACATGGTTTGGAAGAGCAAAAATTCTCAAAATATAGCTGCGCCTATCATAAGTCTCAAGGTCTAGACTACGGACCACATCCAGTTCAAGAAAAAGGAGCTGCCGCCTATGTCTAATCTCTTCAATTCTATCTTTAATGATGCGACAGCAACCGCTAGTCCTCTTCAACTCATGCTGGCCTTACTGGTCAGCCTTGTTTTAGGATTGGCTCTAACCTGGACTTACAAATACCGGACCCTCTACACCAGAGAATTTGTTATTAGTTTGACCCTGCTTCCATGTTTGATGACCCTAGTTATCTTCCTTGTCAATGGCAGTTTGGGGACCTCTATCGCCGTGGCAGGGACCTTTAGTCTCATTCGTTTTCGTTCAGCGACTAGTGGTTCCAGAGAGCTAATCGCCGTCTTTATGGCCATGATTATTGGTCTGGCATCTGGGACAGGATATCTCTTACTGGCCGTCCTCTTCACCGCCTTTCTATTGGCTGTTTGGCTTCTTTTAGAAAATCGTCAAAGTCGTACCGACAACCAACGTCGTAGACTCCTGACCATTAACGTCTCCTACCAAGATCTAATTGACCAAAAAATCACTAAAACCTTGCTTAATTTCACCAGTGAATGCGACCTAATTTCCCTTAATACCACAGGTGGAGGCGAAACCATGCAACTGGTCTACGAAGTGGACTTGAATCCCCAAGTGGACGACTTCCAATTGACTAACCACCTGATTTCAAACATTAAAAATTGTGACCTTGCCCTAACCAAAAAAGCTAAGAAGAAAAAGAATTTGTAAGACAAAAAGACATCTCCGACTGATTTTCGGAGATGTTTTTACATGTTTTGAGGTTAACATTTTCACTTAGCTGTAACCCCACTTTTAACGGCCTAGTATGGCAGTCTAGCTTATCGATCAAAATCAAAATACTTTCTAATCATCTTCATCTTGGACAACCTTACCATCTTGTACGTTAAAGGTATAGCCAATGTGATTGTAATTATCTTCATCAATTGAGTAAAAATAAAATTCGTACTCTCCGTCTGGTAGCTTGCTAGCATCCAGTTTAGTTGTGGCCTCTTCTAAATCTTTCTTACTAGTATTATCTGTATCACTTACTCTTATTGACATAGTAACAATATGTTCATCAATCATTGTTTGATAAGGAATTTGATAATACCCATAAAAATCATCCTTCCCGTTTTTACGGTTTTCCTCAGCTAAATGCTTTTTACGATTACCAGCCTCTTGATCAATCGTAGTATTATCACTGAAGGAGAATTCTTCAATATCAAGGCCTAAAGATTGCCTTTTAAGCTCCTTAAAGAGTTTCTGCTCTTCTTTTTTTACAGATTTTTGTTGTAAGTAGCTTTCCCAGTAATGACCAGGGGTCACATATTCTTCACCATTAACTGTCCAGTCCAGTTTAAACGTAATACTCCCATCTACTGATATGTTTTGATTATCGTAGGTTTCCTCTGAATAGGTATAATCGACATAAATACCTGCACTATCTAGAATCACCTTTTCGATACGCTTAACTTGGACCTTTCCTTTAAAACCATTATGAGCTAAGATTTTTTGCGTTTTTTCCATGGCTTTTGAGTAAGTAATTGGAAGTAGCACTGTGCAACGAACTAAAAGAATAGAACAGAGGAGGAGAATAGCTAAGCAAGAAAGCTTTAAAATATTAGGAGTATTTTTCTTCATAGGACATCCTTCCTTTCCTCAATGATTTGTATAAATAAGCACACCAAATCCTTCAAATAAAACGAGCTTTCTTCACTCCTATTATAGCATTTTAAAGCGCTTTCTTATGGTAGTTAGAAGGATAAAAGATTAGGATGTATCCAGCAAAAAAGCCTGAATATCACTTCAGGCTTTTCATCTTAGTTCAAATCGATTGATATAATCCTTAATAATCCGTTACTTCTTTTCGGTCATGGACATTGCTTTGTTTGCCTTGACGGGCTTTAAGAACAGCTTCAACGTCTTCAGGGCTAACCCCTGTTTCAACGAGCATGACTGCTAGGTGATAAAGGACGTCTGCTGTCTCGTTGGCAATTTCTTCTTTATCAGCATTTTTAGCTCCGATCACAACTTCTGTTGCTTCTTCGCCAACTTTTTTAAGAATCTTGTCTAGACCCTTGTCAAAAAGGTAATTGGTATAAGACCCTTCTTTGGGATTTTTTTTACGATCTAAGGCTTCCTTATAAAGTGTTTCTAACATAGCTACTCCTATCTATCTTGATTGTCATCATATATATCCGTAAAGAAACAGCTGTAGGCTCCTGTATGGCAGGCTGCTCCTTCTTGTTCCACAGCGATAAGCAGGGTGTCCTGATCACAATCTGTCTTGATGCTTTTGACATGTTGGAAATGGCCAGATGTGGCTCCCTTATGCCAAAGCTCATTTCTGGAACGGCTCCAGTAATGCATTTGTTTGGTCTCAAGGGTTAACTGATAGGACAGCTCATTCATATAGGCCAACATGAGCACCTGTCCCGTCTTGTAATCTGTCACAATGACTGGTACCAGTCCGCCTTGTTTGTCAAAATCAAGTTTAACCTCTGTCATTGTCTCACCTCGATTCCTGCATTTGCCAAGACTTGTTTGGTTTCGCCTATATTTACCTCACCAAAGTGGAAGATAGAGGCTGCCAGAGCACCCGTCGCTGTTGTCTTTTCAAAGACTTCTACAATATCCTCAATATTTCCTGCACCACCAGAGGCAATGATTGGAACATCGACGACCTCCGCTACACGATTGAGCATTTCCAAATCAAAACCAGACTTAGTGCCGTCCTTGTCCATGCTGGTTAAGAGAATTTCTCCAGCCCCCAAAGCGACGACTTCTTGAGCCCATTGGATGAGGTCCCTACCTGTATCCTTACGGCCACCTGCCACAAAGACATGCCAGCTCCCATCAGTCATCTTTTTAGCATCAATCGCAGCCACTACACACTGATTCCCAAATTTTTGAGCACAATCAGCGATTAGTTGTGGATTGGCTAGGGCTGAGGAATTGACGGCAACCTTGTCAGCACCAGCTTTGAGCATCTTGTTCATATCTTCAACTGAACGGATACCACCACCAACTGTGAAAGGGATAAAGACCTGATCGGCAACACGACGCACCATGTCTACCGTTGTTTCACGATTATCTGAAGTCGCTGTGATGTCCAAGAAAACAAGTTCGTCACAACCAGCCTCATAATAAGCACGCGCAGAATCAACAGGGTCTCCAACATCTGTCAGATTCACAAAATTAACCCCCTTAACGACACGACCATCCTTGACATCCAAGCAAGGAATAATACGTTTTTTAAGCATATTAACCTCCGAAAGCCTTGAGCTGGTCTAATGTGATATTACCGTTATAGTAGGCTTTGCCAACAATGGTTCCTGCCACACCAATCTCTTCTAGGTGATCTAAGTCAGCTACTTCTGCAATTCCACCTGAAGCAATGACTTTGGCGGTTGTGAGTTCAGATACCAAACGTTTGTAGTGATCAAGATTGGGTCCTGTCAGTGTGCCATCTCGATCAACATCAGTATAGACAAAGAGGGTTACGCCCATCTTTTCCATTTCCTTGGCCAAGGTGATGTAGTCTACATTGCTTGTTTCCAACCAACCTTCGGTAGCGACAAACCCTGCCTTGGCATCAATACCTACGACAATTTTATCGGCACCAAATTCCTCTAAAGCTGCTCGAACGAAGTCAGGATTTTTAACAGCCATTGAACCGATAATGATACGGTCGATGCCAACTTCCAAATAGTCACGAATCTGCTCCAAGGTACGGATACCGCCACCAACTTCGATGCCAAGTCCAGAAACCTTCTTGACCTCTGCAATCAAGT
>SKEL01001304.1_pt1 | contig 22427 bp, 16 predicted proteins | sample 4826741 | NCBI WGS metagenome assembly SKEL01 (sample SAMN11008810, study PRJNA524170) | human gut metagenome | biome: Human fecal sample; material: Feces; isolation source: fecal sample from pouch patient p33 | host: Homo sapiens | place: Israel: Tel-Aviv | collected 2016-03-22
AGTAAAACCATTCAAATGAGTCTGCAATTTTTTGTTAACCAAAGGAATTAGAGTCGCATTATCATAATCATGAAACTTTAGATAAGGAGGATTACAAATTATGGCATCATATTTTTGAGTCCATGATGCCATTAGATAATCCTCATTACTAAGGCTTATCTTATAATGTGCGGCTCCAAAATTTGATAATGCATAGCTAAATATCGTTTTATCAATATCATAACCTACAATATTAAGGTTTGGTTTCATTCTACACATTGTTCTGCTAAACACCCCTAGTCCAATTGCTGGTTCTAACACATCAGCATCACTACTCAAACCTTCCAAAACCCAATTTGACATAAACAATGCTATTTGCTCAGGAGTGAAAAATTGAGCAAACTTTCTTCTATGCGCTAAATCGACAATTTTAGAATATTCACTTTCCGTTATCATAAGTTACAACTAAATAATTTTTCAAACTCATTTTTATCTATGCAAGCTTCTCCTCCTTCAAATTTCACATAAAACAACAATCGACCCTTGTTTAACTCTTTTCTTACACTATGATGGTTCGGTTCCAATACTTTTTGTGCTAAACATATACCCCTCTTGAATTGGAATTTTAATCGTTGTTTTATTCTGATTTTTATTATCATGCTCTACAAAATACTTTTCATCTTCTAATTCTGGAGTAGAAATTAACTGCAGAATTTCTTGAAAAGATATTCCATATACTTTATCAAAAAACACCTGTACATAGTAATGCGGAACGTTATAGGTCATTACCCATTTATGAACGACTTTCAAATCCTCTACCTTAGGAGTTATCGACAATGTATTCCTCTTCTGGATTGCTTTTAAGCACTTATTTATAGCCGAAAGTAAAGAAGACAATTCTTGAAGTCTTGGAGATGAACGCCAAGAAGGAGTTCTGAATTTCAATGTTCTAACAGAAACTTCATCCAATTGTTGTAGCAGAGGGATAAACTCTGGTCTTTTTTGTTCAAGCAAATCTTTATACTGCTCCAATATAACATCTCTGTTATTTAATATAGAGACAATATTTTCTTGAACAAATCGGTTAGACTCAGCCGTATATCTATCTACTAAAAACGCACTAGAACGAACCTCTATTCCAGCAATAGCTTTAGACACATAATCTGCAATTTCTACATGAGTTAAGGAACTTATGTCATACCCCAACTCTGCATTAAAATCTTCTCTCTTAAAAAGCAACAAATCTGGGCGTTTACCTATCAAATCCAATTCTGTCTGATAAGAGTTATAAAAACTTTCAAACCCAACATCTCCAGCTACAAGATCGTCAGATTTACCATATTTTACAGCCACTATTTTTTGTGAATTGTCATTAACCGCTCTAAAGATCACATTTTCCGCCCAATCACCTTGCTGTTTATTTGTGATAAATTCAGAAGATGCCTGAGTTGGCATAGATGCCTCACTACGAGGCTGAGAAAAATCAACTAACCCCGTATGAATGCTTGAGCAAATCTTATTTATTTCATTTTTATACATCAGCTATACATTTATTCTAAATTAACTATATTTTAAAACAGTAAAAAACTGAATTATGCCTTACCACTTTAGGAATTATCTATCACTATTGTGATTTAATATTTTAATTTCTGAAAGGCAAGGCAAAATTACTAATAATATATGAAAAAATCTCTTTTTTTGAGAATATTTTGCGTTATTCCACAACTTTTCCATATTTTTGCACCCATTTTAAAAGATAAATAAGGTAAGAAACGAAATACAGGTACTATATGCTTATACGCAGCGACTGATTAACAAGGACACGATGACAAAGCATCCTTTCTACAAGAAACTGTGGGAGTATGTGGAGGCAATCAATAATTATGAATAAGATGGGAAAGCGGTTGTCATGAACGTAATACGAGGAAAGTTCGTGTAAAAAAGTGTATGCATGCGATGAAAGTTCGTGTAAAAAAGTGTTGAAAACATTTGGAAGTTCGTGTAAAAAAGTGTATCTTTCCTCTATAAAACGAAAATGATTTCCCTCGCACAAGGTAACTAAAACAAGGGAGTTTGCCTTTTCTTCGTAAATAAAGGCGCATGTCTCCCTTGCACTTGCTTATATAGCAAATGCGATTATCAGTATACTTTCCTCTTCGAGTTTTACTCATACTGACTTCCATAGCCTCCCATGACATTAAGTTAATTTGCAAACGAGGTCTAAACCCATCACAAAGATAATAGCTTTATCATGGAAGGTATATCATGGTCATCCGTTGTTGGCGGATTCTTCACGATCTGGTTTGAAGTCGACATAGTCTGTCTTGTCATGTAAGACATGCCATACGGCGACAAGTAACTTTCTCGCCACAGCAACAATCACCTTCATTTTGTTCTTTCTTCTCACAATTGTTTGGTGATACGAGAATCTACTGAAGAAACAGTCTTTCTGACGACTGGCAGCCCAGGCACATTGAATGATGGTGTTGCGGAGGTAGACATTGCCATGGGTAATTTTACGAGATTTGATTTTCTTGTTGGACTCGTCATTTCTTGGTCTCAGTCCACTCCAGGAAGCAAGGTGGTTTGCCGTTTCGAACTTACTCATATCCGTTCCGATCTCTGCGATCAATGATGTTGCGGCACGTTCCTTGATTCCTGGAATTTTCTGCAAGCGTTCGAGTTCCTCTGGAAAATGCTTCTCGCATATCTCCAACATTCTCTGCTGACATTCGTTTCTGTGGCTCTCGGCGATGCCAATCTCCTCATGGAGTTGGCGCAGTACATCTATTTCTGCCTGGGAGACAACGCCTGTCAATGAGGCTAATATCGTCTCCGCACCATGACGATTGACAATGCGACCATGAACAAGCTTCATCAGCTCGTTTGGATTTGTGACACCTTCCGAGAGCCTGCGCACGACATCGCGGTAACTCTTACACTCGATGTTGGATACATAATTGCTCAAGCGGATATTGCAACGTTGGAGTACGCCGTCCACCTTGGAAACCTTACGGACAATCTCCGCATTGAGGTCAAAGATTCGGCGATCGTACTGGCGAAGCTGTTGAATAATCTCTGGAGGAACGAAACTTCCCCTAACCAATTCCTTCAATGTACATTCTGCTATCCACTGGGCATCCTTGATATCACTCTTATGACCTGGAAGTTGCTTGATGAAATAAGGATTTACCAGACGCAGAGTAAAATGAGGAGAAAGCACACGCCATATTGGTATCCAATAGATACTGGTACTCTCCATACAAACCTCAAAAACATGATGCTTTTGGAGCAATTTCCGCATTTCTTCCAGCTGAAATGTTAAAACACCGAAAACTTGCTCAAATAATTCACCATCACTGTGCAAAATACAAAGAAAAATACTATCTTTGTGCACGTCAAGACCACATACTGCTTTCATAAGCCTACATTTTTGAAGTTTAAAAAATCAGTTAACGAACACTGCTTCAAAGATAATAAATATTTTTGTGACTCAGAGCACGTTAGTAGGATTTTTTGCAGTTGTGGTCTTGATTTCTCGAAAAACAAGGCTAATTTCGCACAATTCGAGGGAAATCATTGAAGTTTTTTATTATACTGGCTTATAATTCAGAAATTTTATCTAAATTTGCCGAAATATTCAAATCTAAAGGAAATGGCAAAGGAGAAGGAATTGGAACAGGTGGAAGGACAGCAACTGCCTATAGAAAGTAAAGTGGAGTCTCTGATACGAGTTATCAGAGGACAACAAGTGATGCTTGACCGTGACTTGGCTGAGCTGTATGGAGTAGAAACAAGAAGATTGAATGAGCAGGTAAAACGTAATATAGAGCGTTTCCCTGAAGACTTTATGTTTCAATTGACCTCAAATGAATTTGATAACTTGAAGTCGCAAATTGCGATATCAAGTTGGGGCGGTGTAAGAAAACTGCCTTATGCTTTCACAGAGCAAGGGGTAGCTATGCTTAGTGGAGTCTTGAAGTCATCGACAGCTGTTGAAGTAAACATCCGCATCATGCGAGCATTCGTATCTATGCGCCATTTTATGGCGAATAATGCGGCGATTTTCCAACGGTTGGAAACAATCGAATTTAATCAGTTGGAGTCTAATAAGGTTCAGGCCGAGATTCTTGCTCATCAAGAAGTACAAGACCATCGTATAGACGAAATTTTCCGTCGTTTGGACGAAGGTATGCATAAACCGAAGCAAGGAATCTTCTTTGATAACCAAATCTATGATGCTTATTCTTTTGTATCAGAACTCGTAAAGAGTGCCAAGCAGCGTATCATCCTCATAGATAATTATGTGGATGAATCGGTTTTGACTTTATTAGATAAGCGGGAAGATACAGTTTCTGCCATCATTTATACTCAGCAGATAAGTCGCCAGTTTCGTCTTGATGTTGATCGCCATAATAGCCAATATCCTCCGATAGAAATCTCAGTCTTCCGTCGTTCCCACGATCGTTTTCTTTGTATTGATGATACGGTTTATCATGTGGGAGCCTCCATCAAGGACTTAGGTAAGAAATGGTTTGCCTTTTCTAAGATGGAAGACTTCATGCCAGAGGAACTTGTTGCAAAAATCAATGAAAATCAGACAGGAAGTTGAATAGATTTGGTGTTGTTGTACAACAGTAAGACGATTACTCATACCAATAGGGAGTTTTGAGTAGTCCGCCAAAACCACCACTAATCGGGTGATATAAGCCACTTTGTGGCTCGTAATCATTCTTGAACCCCTAAAAAACTGAAAATAAAGATAGCAATATTTGGTCGTTTGGCGAAATATTGCTATTTTTGCATCCTATAATATTGCAAACTAGTTTGAAATCATGTCATTAATAGAAATTAAAAAGGTCGAAAGCAAGAAGGATTTGAAGACGTTCATCGACTTCCACTACGACCTCTACGAAGGCAACGAATACGATGTGCCTAATCTTTTCAGCGACGAAATGAATACCCTGAGACAGGATAAGAACGCTGCGTTCGAGTTCTGCGAGGCAGAGTATTATCTTGCCTATAAGGATGGAAAGCTGGCAGGTCGCGTTGCTGCTATCATCAACCATAAGGCAAACAATAAGTGGGGGAAGAAATCCGTTCGCTTTGGATGGATTGACTTCATCGACGACCGTGAGGTTTCGAAGGCTCTTCTGGATGCCGTTGAGAAATATGGCCGCGAGAAAGGCATGGAGGATGTGGTAGGTCCGCTTGGATTTACCGATATGGACCCTGAGGGTATGCTCGTCTGGGGATTCGACCAGCTCGGCACCATGCCTACCATCTATAATTACGCTTACTATCCGGAGCACATCGAGGCTCTGGAGGGTTTCGAGGTGGACAACAAATACGTGGAGTTCAAGATTATGGTGCCGAATGAGGTGCCTGAGAAGTACGCTAAGATTGCGATGATGATTGAGAAACGTTACAATCTGCATGTGCGCAAGCTTACCAAGAAGGATATCTTCCAGGGCGGAATGGGTCAGAAAATCTTTGATCTCATCAACGATACCTACAAGGATCTCTATGGATATTCTGAACTCTCACAGAAGCAGATAGACCAGCTTATCAAGTCGTATCTCGGTTTCCTCGACTTCAACCTCATCACCTGCATCGAGGATTGGACGGACGGAGAGCATAAGCTCATCGGTGTGGGAATCACCATGCCGTCGTTGGCTCATGCCCTGAGAAAGTGCCGCCGTGGCAGATTGCTGCCTTTCGGCTGGTTCCACGTGCTGAGAGCCATCAAGATGCACAAGACCAACATCGTTGACCTCCTCCTCATCGGTATTCTCCCTGAATATCGTGCCAAGGGAGCCAATGCGCTTCTCTTTGCCGACCTGATTCCATGGTACCAGAAGTACGGCATTGAATGGGGTGAAACCCAGGTAGAGCTGGAAACCAATGCGGGCGTGCAGGGACAGTGGGGAGCTTTGACCCCAGTGATGCATAAGCGCAGAAAATGCTACAAGAAGATTATTAAATAAGGAATTAAGTGAGTTAAGGAGTTAGGGAGGTCAAGACGGATGTCTTTTCATCATAACTCCTTAATTTCTCTTGATTCCCCCTAAAACATAGGAGGATTTTATGTCAGAAGATAATAATGAATTGAAAGCCCCACAGGAGCAGCAGCCGGTAGAATATACCGATGACAACATCCGACACTTGAGTGATATGGAGCATGTACGTACTCGCCCGGGTATGTACATTGGTCGTCTGGGTGACGGTAACTTGCCGGAGGATGGAATCTACGTGCTTCTCAAGGAGGTGGTAGATAACTCTATCGATGAGTTCAAGATGGGGGCTGGTGCCAGATTGGAGATTGATATCGAAGATCATCTGCGGGTCAGCGTGCGCGACTATGGTCGTGGTATTCCTCAAGGTAAACTTGTCGAGGCTGTGAGCGTGCTGAATACCGGTGGTAAGTACGACAGCAAGGCGTTCAAGAAGAGTGTGGGCTTGAACGGAGTGGGTGTGAAGGCAGTGAACGCCCTCAGCTCTCATTTCGAGGTGAAGTCATACCGCGACGGCAAGGTGCGCCATCTGAAGTTTGAGAAAGGTATTCTGCAGAGCGATGTTACCGAAGATACGGAGGACGAGAACGGTACCTTTATCTTCTTCGAACCGGATAATACCCTGTTCAAGAACTATTCTTTCCATGATGATTTCGTGGAAACCATGCTCCGTAACTATACTTATCTGAACACCGGACTCACCATCATGCACAATGGTCGCCGCATCCTCAGCCGTCATGGTTTGAAGGATCTCCTGACCGATAACATGACCAATGAAGGTCTTTACGAGATTGTTCACATGAAAGGCGAAGACATCGAGATTGCTTTTACCCATACCAATCAGTATGGCGAGGAGTACTATTCCTTCGTAAACGGCCAGCACACCACCCAGGGCGGTACTCATCAGAGTGCCTTCAAGGAGCATATCGCCAGAACCATCAAGGAGTTCTACGGCAAGTATGAGTATGCCGACATCCGAAACGGACTGGTGGCTGCCATCGCCCTGAACGTTGAGGAGCCGGTGTTTGAGAGTCAGACGAAGATTAAGCTCGGAAGTACCACAATGTCTCCGAACGGAGGCGAAACCATCAATAAGTATGTGGGCGATTTCCTGAAGAAGGAAGTAGATAACTATCTCCATATCCACAAGGATGTGGCTGAGATTCTGGAGAACAAAATCAAGGAGAGTGAGCGTGAGCGCAAGGCGATGGCTGGCGTTACCAAACTGGCTCGTGAGCGTGCCAAGAAGGCGAACCTTCACAACCGCAAGTTGCGCGATTGCCGCATCCACTTCAGCGATGCCAAGAACGAGCTGAAGGAGGCAAGCTCCATCTTCATCACCGAGGGTGATTCTGCCAGCGGAAGCATTACCAAGAGCCGCGACGTGAACACCCAGGCGGTATTCTCGCTGCGAGGCAAGCCGTTAAACTGCTATGGTCTGACCAAGAAGGTGGTTTACGAGAACGAGGAGTTCAACCTTCTCCAGGCAGCCCTCGATATAGAGGATGGTCTGGATGGATTGAGATATAATAAGGTGATTGTGGCTACCGATGCCGATGTAGATGGAATGCACATCCGATTGCTCATCATCACCTTCTTCCTGCAGTTCTTCCCTGACCTCATCAAGAAGGGCCACGTGTATGTGCTTCAGACCCCATTGTTCCGAGTACGCAACAAACGAACCAAAATCAAGAACAAGCAGGCGGTGGCTGATGCCGATGCCAAGTTGGGCCCTAAGGAGAAGAAAGGCGATTTCATCACGCATTACTGCTACAGCGATGAGGAGCGACAGCAAGCCATCAAAAACCTTGGTCCTGACCCGGAAATCACCCGATTTAAGGGTTTGGGAGAGATTTCGCCAGAGGAGTTTGCCCATTTCATCGGTCCGGATATGCGATTGGAGCAGGTTACGCTCCACAAGACCGACCAGGTGCAGAAACTCCTGGAGTATTATATGGGTAAGAATACGATGGAACGTCAGAACTTCATCATCGATAACCTGGTGATTGAGGAGGATATTCCGGAGGAAGATTCAGCACCGCTAGATTAGGATAAGTGAAAAGTGAAGAACGAAGTTTAAGGAAATGAAGAAGATAATTTTATTTGCGCTCGTGGCGTTCCTGGCAGTAACTTCTGCCAGTGCCCAGCTGCGTATCAAGATGGGCAAGAACAGCCCGATAGAGAAGTTGGGAAGGGCTGAAATCGCCATTACCAACCTTTATGTGGATAGTGTGGATGAGAATAAGCTCGTAGAGGACGCCATCCGAGGCATGCTCGAAAAGCTCGACCCTCATTCTTCTTATGCCACAGCCAAGGAAACCAAGGCGATGAATGAACCGCTGAATGGCAGTTTCGATGGCATTGGCGTGCAGTTTAACATGGTAGATGATACCTTGCTCGTCATCCAGCCCGTAGTGAATGGTCCTTCCGAGAAGGTGGGAATCATAGCCGGCGACCGCATCGTTGCGGTGAATGATACGGCTATTTCGGGTGTGAAGATGAGCAAGGAGGAAATCATGAAGCGCCTCCGTGGTCCTAAGGGAACTACGGTGAATCTTACCATCGTACGCCGTGGCATCAAGGACAAGCTCACCTTCAAGGTAAAGCGCGATAAGATTCCGGTAACCACCATGGATGCGGCGTATATGATTCGTCCGGGAATCGGATACATCCGACTGGGAAGCTTCGGACTGACCAGCTATAAGGAGGTGACTTCGGCGATGGATTCGCTCAAGAAAGTGGGAATGAAAGACTTGATCTTCGACCTTGAAGATAATGGCGGCGGCTACCTTCAGGCAGCGGCTCAGATAGCCAACGAGTTCCTGCAGAAGGGAGATCTCATCGTTTATACCAGTGGTCGTGCAGCTCCCCGTCAGGAGTATAAGGCGCAGGCTAACGGAAGATGGCGCAAGGGTAAGGTGGTAGTGCTTACCAATGAGTTTACAGCTTCTGCCGCAGAGATTGTTTCCGGAGCCATCCAGGATCAGGATCGTGGAGTAGTGGTAGGTCGCAGAACCTTCGGCAAGGGATTGGTTCAGCGTCCGCTCACCTTCGATGATGGCAGCGAGATTCGCCTCACCATCGCACATTATTATACGCCTAGCGGCAGATGTATCCAGAAGCCGTATAAGAAGGGAGACAGACTGGATTATGCGATGGATCTCGACAATCGCTACAAGCATGGCGAGTTCACCAACCAGGACAGCATCCATCTTTCCGACAGCTTGAAGTATTATACTTTGCGCAAGCACCGTGTGGTTTATGGTGGTGGCGGAATCATGCCCGATTATTTCGTGCCATTGGATACTACCAAGTACACCAAGATACACCGTCAGCTGGCAGCCAAGAGCATCGTCATCAACCACAGCCTGAAGTTTATCGATGCGCATCGCAAGGAATTGAAGAGCCAGTATAAGGATTTCAACAAGTTCCTGGCAAGCTACGAGGTTCCGTCTTCGCTCATCGATGCGATTATCGCTGAGGGCAAGAAAGAGAAGATAGAGCCGAAGGATGAGGCTGAATTGACTCAGACAAAGAAATACCTCGCCCTGCAGTTGAAGGCCCTTGTAGCAAGAGATATCTGGGATATGAGTCAGTACTTCCAGGTTTGGAACGAGACCAACGAGATTGTTCAGCGTGCCGTGAAGCTGCTGACCACGGGGAAGTAACTATAGAAAAAACGGCTGTTAACTGTTAACCTGTTAACCCGTGAGGTAATGAGATAAGAAAAGGTCGTGAGGTTTCTGATAGAACTTCACGACCTTTTTTGTGTATTTATCTTTTTCCGAATTCATGAATTGTAATTCATAGATTCTTTCCCATATTCAAGAATCGAATTGGAATTCATTTACTTCTTCTCATGCATGTGATCCCATTTCAGATAGATTCCGGCAAGGATGGTGCCCGAAATACTGTGCCATGCACAACTGATGGCGCAAGGCAATACGGCAAGAGGCTGAGCGGCGAAGAAGTTGCCCGCGAGAACCGTGGCAAGACCGGCATTCTGCATTCCCACCTCAATACTGATGGTACGCTTCTTGGCGGTATTGAAGCCCGCCAGCTTTCCGGCAAGCCAACCGAGACAGTAACCCAGGGTATTGTGGCAGAAAACCACGGCAAAAGTCCAGAGGAAAAGCGATAAGCCACGAGCCACCAAGTCATCGTGAACCGTAGAAATCACACCTCCCACAATAATTGCCAGACACGTAACGCTGATGCCCGGCATCAGACTCTGAATGGTAGGGAAGCAATCCTTCTTGCCATAGATATAATTCAAAGCGCAGCCGATGGCCACAGGGATAATCGTAACTATCAGAATGTTGATGAACATTCCCACAGCATCTACATGGATAATCTCGCCTGCCGTAATCTTCATCAACAGTGGAGTCATCACTGGCGCAAGAATCGTAGAGGCGCAGGTCATTCCCACAGAAAAAGCCACATCGCCATGGCAGAGATAACTCATGATGTTGCTTGAAACTCCGCCCGGACAGCATCCCACCAACAGGATTCCGAGCGCCAGGGCTGGATCAAGATGCCACACATGTACCAGGGTGTAAGCCACGCCAGGCATGATGATGAACTGGGCGCAGGCACCGATGAAGACATCCAGCGGGCGCTGAGCCAGAATCTTGAAGTCGTTGGTGGTCAGGGTCAAGCCCATGGTGAGCATGATGATGCCGAGAATGACGGTTTGAGTAGTTCCGCGCACCCAGTCGAAGGTATGTGGGAAGAAGAATGTAAATACTGCTACACCTATTACGAAAATAGAGGTGTAATTGGCCAGCCATCGGCTGAGTCCCTGAAATAATTTAAGCATACTCTCTTATCTTTTAAAATCCTGATATTTCTCTCTTATTGATGGTCTCTTTGATGATCTCTCTTATATTTCTTTCTTTCCTCTCTTTCAATATTGGGTACAAAAGTACGTCTTTTCTACCGAATAAGCAAATTATTTAATAATTAAATATCAAATTATAATATTTTTGTTGGTTTGAGCTTACGAATCTGCACGAATCTTCTTGGATTGTGCAAAATCTGAGGCAAAATAATTCGGCTTTTCTTCTTTAATTCCGCAACAAATGTGTAACTTTGCACCCATATTATCGATAATAGTCATAGAATGAACGAAGATTTTGATATAAGACAACAGACGGTTTCGCCTGCCGAAAAGGAATTCGAGAAAGCACTGCGCCCACTGAAGTTCTCCGACTTCAGCGGACAGAATGGTGTGGTGGATAATCTCGAAGTCTTCGTAGAGGCTGCCAAGTATCGTGGCGAACCGCTCGACCATACCCTCTTGCATGGTCCTCCGGGACTGGGTAAGACCACATTGAGTAACATCATCGCCAACGAACTGGGTGTGGGCTTCAAGATTACATCAGGCCCTGTGCTCGATAAGCCGGGTGACCTGGCAGGTATCCTTACCTCCCTGGAGCCTAACGATGTGCTCTTCATCGATGAAATCCACCGCCTCTCGCCTGTGGTAGAGGAGTATCTCTATTCGGCGATGGAGGATTACCGCATCGACATCATGATAGACAAAGGGCCTTCGGCACGAAGCATCCAGATAGATTTGAATCCGTTTACCCTCGTGGGAGCCACCACCCGTAGCGGACTTCTCACGGCTCCGCTCCGTGCCCGTTTCGGAATCAATCTGCATCTGGAATACTACGACCCAGAGACGCTTCAGAAGATTATCAAGCGAAGTGCGATGCTCCTGCAGGTGCCGATAGAAGATGAGGCGGCAGTAGAAATCTCCCGCCGCTCGCGCGGAACCCCTCGTATCGCCAACTCATTATTGCGAAGAGTGCGTGATTTCGCCCAGGTGAAGGGCAACGGAACCATCACTTACGAGATTGCCCAGATGGCGCTGAAGGCGCTGAACATCGACCAGTATGGCTTGGACGAGATAGACAACAAGATTCTCACCACCATCATCGACAAGTTCCGTGGAGGTCCGGTGGGCGTAAGCACCATTGCCACGGCTATCGGCGAAGATGGCGGCACCGTAGAGGAGGTTTACGAGCCATTCCTCATCATGGAAGGCTTCATCAAGCGTACGCCACGAGGCAGAATGGCCACCAAGCTTGCCTATGATCATCTCGGTAGAAATCAGTATGGAAGCAATATCTTGCAGGGCGACCTGTTTGAATAAAGTTCGAATCTCAAAGTTCAAAGTAATCATAAAGTTCAAGTAATGAAGATAGGAATATTTACGGGTACATTCGACCCATTTACGATAGGACATCAGAATATTGCGGAGCGTGCCCTGCCGATGTTTGACAAGCTCGTGGTTGCAGTGGCGATGAGCAAGCTGAAACATGCGCAGGAGGAAATCTCGAAGCGCGTGGAGGATATCAAGGCTGTTTTCCCGAAGGAATGTGCAGAGCTGGTAGATGCGGAGGATGCTTCCAAGGGTTATCGCCTGGAGGTGGTTGCCTATGATGATCTCACCATCGACCTGGCGCATCGCCTGGGAGCCAAGTTCCTGGTTCGCGGCGTTCGTTCAGCCAAGGATTTCGAGTACGAGCGAGAGCAGGCGGATATCAACAAGCAGTTGGGCGGCGTAGAAACCATCCTGCTGTTTTCCGACCCAAGATACAGCAGCATCAGCTCAACGCTGGTTAGGGAATTGAGATTCTTCGGAAGAGAAGTAGATGAATTTTTACCAAAAATAAAATAAAAATAGGAGGAAGAAGCGTATGATAACATACAATGTAGATGGCGTGAAAATGCCAAAGATCAAGAAGCGCGACACCAGTGCCTGGATTCGCAAGGTGGCTGCCTCTCATGGCCGCAAGGTGGGAGAGATAGGCTATATGTTTGTAGATGACGAGAAGATTCTCGAAGTGAACAACGAGTATCTGGGTCATGATTACTATACCGATGTCATCACCTTCGATTATGATGAGGATGATGTGATTAACGGCGACATCGTGATTTCGCTCGATACCGTTCGCACCAATGCCGAGCAGTTTGGCAAGACCTACGATGATGAGCTTCACCGCGTCATCATCCACGGCATCCTGCACCTCTGCGGCATCAATGACAAAGGTCCGGGAGAGCGAGAAATCATGGAGGAGAACGAGAACAAGGCACTTGCCCTGCTCGAAGGTGCTTCGATATTGAAGAAGTAAAGCCCTTCTCTATAATTTGAGGAAGCTAGGTTTCTTCGATTTTACGGTAGAAGTATAGAAAAAACAACTGTTAACTGTTAACCTGTTAACTTCTGAATGTGGTTGATGGTTAATACAAAAGAAGAAAGATGTTCTATCAACTTATACAAAAGAAAAGAGATTTATGGTTTCAATCTTCTGATTGTACGGTTTTATACCTCGTTGATTATATTGATCAGCGAGGTATGTTGCGTGATGCCCAGATTGATGCTATCAAGACTTATCTGTTTTTGAAAATAGCCTGTCAGGGCAAGCCGCTTTGGCAACTTTTTGCAGAAGGCAAATTTAATGAAACTGACGTTGATGCAGAGGAAATCAATGCAGAGGCACGGGATGTGATGACAAAGAATCCTGCTGCGTTGGCCTTGTATCAGTATAGTAGACAGAAAGACCGCAACGGCAAGCAGATAGCTCCAGAGCTGGAGCAGTTTATCCGTCATCATGCCAGGGAGATTGATTACGAGAAAGTGTTGAAGGATATCTTTTACCAGGTAACTTATTCGGATTATCTTTTCAGTCTTCCTATGGGTGCGGGAAAAACCTATCTGATGGCCGCATTCATTTATATAGATTTATACTTTGCTCAGAATGAGCCGCATAATCCGATATGGGCACATAATTTCCTGATATTGGCACCATCCGGCTTGAAGTCAAGCATTGTTCCTAGTCTTCGTAGTATTCAGAACTTTGACGTTACCTGGCTTTTCCCGGCAGCTACAGCCATGCAGCTGAAGAGGCTCGTAAAATTTGAAATCCTTGATGAGCAAAAAAGTGCCAGGAAAAGCAATGTAATCAGAAATCCCAATGCGTTTAAGATTAACCAGCATTGGGATGGAGGTACGATGATGGGATTGGTGGCTATTACAAATGCAGAGAAGGTTATCTTAGACAGATGGGAGGAGAACGGGAAAGACCAGAGTCTTCTTTCGGATGATGAACGCCGGCTGGTGGATGTGGCTAATGAGCTGCGCAATATGATATGTAAAATACCTTCTCTTTCTATTTTTATCGATGAGGTGCATCATGCTTCTGATGGTGAAATCAAACTCCGTCAGGTGGTTACAGGATGGGCTACTCAAGGTTGTAATTTCTGCAATGTGCTTGGCTTTACGGGCACTCCTTATCTGGAAAAAGCAGAGAAGGTGACATTGGGCGGAAGTTTCAATATCAAGAATACCAATATCACCAATGTGGTGTATTTCTATACGTTGATGGAGGGTATCGACAACTTCCTGAAGCGTCCCTAAGTAAAGTTTACGAACCATGATATGCTGACCATTGTGAGAAGCGGAGTGTATGAGTTTCTCGATAAATATAAGGATACAACCTATGCTGATGGAACCTGTGCGAAGCTTGCTGTATATTGCGGTCAGATTCCAACTCTCGAAGAAGAAATCTATCCTCTCGTATCCGAGATTGTAACGGAATATGGATTGAACCCTGCAGAGGTGATTCTGAAGCGCCATAAGGGTAGTAATTCCTCTAAGGCAGGTGCCAGAAAATATGCAGAGCCCGAAGGTTCAGAGGCAGCTTTCGCCATGCTCGATTCGCCTACTTCTAAAATCCGTATCGTGCTGCTGGTGCAGATAGGAAAGGAGGGATGGGATTGCAAGAGCCTTACGGGCGTGGTGCTGCCTCATGAAGGGGCGTGCCCTAAGAACATGGTGCTGCAAACTTCCTGCCGCTGCCTGCGACAGGTGGTTCGGGGAGAACAGGAAAAAGCCTTGGTTTGGATGAACAGGTGGAATGCCGACAAACTCAACAAGGAATTGAAGCAGCAGCAGAACATCACACTCCAGGAATTCAGCAAGAAGCCGGAACCTGCAAAGAAGCGCATAGAGCGATTCTCACGTATGGATAAGCAGCAGGTGCCACCCATTGATTTCTTCCAACTGAAAGTGGAATATGAAACTCAGGTGATCGAAGAACAGCCAGATACTGCCACGCTGCTTGCTGACGAAAGTTTGAAGCAGAAGGCTAACCGCTCGCTGGTTTATGTTCAAGACTTTGAAGGAAACATGCTCGGCTATGAGGAGCTGAGAAAAGAGAATGGAGAGAGCTTCACTTACCACTGGTGGTTGCAGAAAATAGCCAAGGAAAGTATGGGGGCGCTGAGTATGAAAGAATTGAAACAGTATGAGACTCAGCTGCATAAACTGTTCGATGAGATTACGATTGCTGATGAGCAGGATGGGAAATATCGTACAGAGAATATGGAGTATGACCATTATCAGATACGTGCCAACATCCGGAAGGCTTTTGTGCCTAAGCGTGATTTCCGCATCTCAGAAGAGGTGGTTCCTGATACGGCAACCATCCTCTCGGTGGAGCAACCTATGCCTCTTGATGTGGAAGACGACAGCCGTTTCTATCCAAGCGAGAAAGTGGTGAAGGAAATCCTGGCATGGGATAATGACCCGGGCAAGATGGAACTCCCGTCAGAAGTGAAGGCAGTTGTGGAAAAGATGAAGGCTGCCGGATTCTCTGATACTGACATCCAGATGATGGTGAAAGACAAGCTGCCTAAGGATGAATATCCTGAGCGCAATCAGACTTACCATTATCTGCCTTACCGCTTCGACAGTAACCTGGAGAAGGAATACTTTACCAACGGATTGATTCCGCTGATGAAGGATAAGCAGCTGGAGTATTACTTCAATGGCGATGATACGCTTACAGAGTTCAAGATTCGCTGCTATCGCAGGGAGGGCAAGCACTGGCAGTATGATGGACTTTATTATCCCGACTTCCTGGTGCTCAGCCGTGATGCAGAGGGCAAGATCGACCGCATTTGCATCATAGAGACGAAGGGCGAGGTATATGCTGCCAAGTTCAAGGAGCACCTGGAGTTTATGCGAGATGTGTTTGTGCCAAAGAACAATGAGGCTTTCCATCGCAAGCGATTCCAGTTCCTTTATCTGGAGGACACCATTTCTGCTGAAGAGAGAATGGCAAAGACCTTACAGATGATCAAGGAATTTTTCATGTAATAAAGAATAAATATAATGGCTACAAAATATATTTCATATTATCCCAATACCCTGGAGGGGCAAGCCCTCCTGGATAATTTTGTGCGCACTCGCCGCATTCTCCGCTATCGTGACAACGATCGCATCGTAGAGCATATTAAGCGAGGAATGCCGCTCTATGAGGTGGAATCTCTCGAAAAGAGAGGCGCCAACGAGAAGCATAACCTGATGATGCATGGTGAGTGCCTTTCTACCTGTGCCTATCTCAAGGAGCAGGGCATAGAGGTGGATTTGGTTTATATCGACCCGCCCTTTGCCAGCGGAGCCGATTATGCCAAGAAAATCTATATCCGCCGCAATCCGCTTGTGCAAAAGGCAATGAAAGAAGCGGAGCAGAATCTCGACAATGAGGAAATGAAAGAGTTTGAGGAGAAAATGTACGGAGACATCTGGGACAAGGAAAGATACCTCAACTGGATGTACGAGAATCTGATGGCAATCAAGAGCGTGATGAGCGAGGATGCAAGCATCTATGTGCATCTGGATTATCACATCGGTCACTATGTGAAGATTCTTATGGACGAGATTTTCGGGGAGGAGAATTTCAGAAATGAGATAATTTGGTATTATACCAATAAAATGAGTGGCTCAACTAGTCCTCATGATTTTGTATGTGAGCATGATACAGTTTTTCGATATTCTAAAGGAGATAGTTATACCTATAATGTTATAACCGAAGAACGTGAAGAAGCTGTTAAGCAGAGTAAACGAGTAAAAGTAGATGGTAAAAATATGCGTGCTCGTGATGAAGAGGGTAATATTATTTATGAACTATCAACAGATAAAAAAATAAAAGACGTTTGGAAAATACCATATATTGCTTCTACTGATACCCAACGCGTTGATTATGCTACTCAAAAACCAGAGGCTTTATTAGTGAGAGTGATAGAGGCTTCATCCAACGAAGGAATGCTCGTGGCTGATTTCTTTGGCGGAAGCGGGGTAGCCGCAGCCGTGGCTCATAAGCTCAACCGCCGCTTTATTCATGGCGACGTGAATATCAATAGCCTTCAGACGGCTCGCGACCGACTGGTTAATGCCGGAGCAGAGTTTGAGATAAAGGAAGTGAAAGATGGCGTGCGTCTCTTCAGAAATCCTGTACAGACGATGGATAAGCTACGCGACAACCTGATACCGGGTTTAACAGCCAACGCCAAGCTGGACAGCCAATATTGGGCAGGCTCTATCATGGACAGCAAGTATGGTATGATGCCCGTATATCTGCCTAATCTACTCGATGGAAGCAAGCGAGTGCTGGATAATAGTGAGATGATGAACATCATCCATAAGGCGCTGCCTGATTTGCCTGATGAGGTGAAGCGTGTCATCATCTATTACGTGGATGTGGAAGAGATAAACGAGTTGCGCCAATTTATAGAAGCCGAAAACCAGCAGACGCTGATAGAATTTGAGTTGAGAGACTTGAAGCAGGTGCTCGACGAGGTGATAATGGAAGATGAGGCTGAATGGGATTTGCAGGAAGCCAAGGATCCGCTGGGCTTGTCGATGGGATGGAAACTTCAACTGAAATCATTCCATAGCGACCGAGTAGCAAAGAAAGTTCATGATTTCAACGAAAAAGGTGTTCTGCAGACAAACAAGAAACGAGCAAGCGGTAAGAGTGCCAACTTCTCGAAAATAAAACTCAGCGATGAAGGGCTGGAAACCATCGAATGGGCTTCTGTAGATTGCGTCAATGCTGAGAAAAATGCTCCTTGGCACAGTGATATGGAGGTGAAGATAGAGAAGATGGGAACCGTAACCATCAACGGAAAGAAAACCCAGGATTATTGGGATGCTAGCATTGTATCAGACGATAAGCCTTTGCGCTTGAAAATTCGTAATATTTGCGGGGATGAAACCATTTTCGTTCTATAAGCGAAAGCGGTGGAAGTATAGAAAAAACAGCTGTTAACTGTTAACCTGTTAACTGCGAATAAAAAAGGGAGATTTCAACCATCATCGTTGGAGTCTCCCTTTACTTATCTTATGGTTTCGGCGGATTTGCCTTCCGCCGCAAGCAAGTCTAGATTTCTATCGCCTTGATTCTTTCCCGGCATTCTTTCAATATTTCTTTCAGTTCCTCCACGGTAGTGGCTCTCAGCATGGCGATTCTCGTCTGGCGGAAATCAGGGATGCCCTTGAAGATAGGGGAGGCGGCAAGGTGGCGACGGGTGTGGAGAATGCCTCTGTACTCATCGATGCGCTCCACGTTGATGCGGAGCTGCTCCTCCAGAAGGTCAATCTTCTCATCTACGGTTAATGGGGCAGCACCCGTATTGTCCAGATAATCACGCATCTCCTTGAAAATCCAAGGTCTGCCGAAGGTGGCGCGGCCAATCATTACCGCATCTACGCCGTATCTCTCAAAAGCAAGCTTGGCTTCTTCCGGGGTCGTAATATCGCCGTTGCCGATGATAGGAATATGGATGCGGGGATTGTTCTTTACCTCTCCGATGAGGCTCCAGTCGGCTTCGCCGGTGTACATCTGGCTACGGGTTCTGCCGTGGATGGTGAGCGCCTGGATTCCGCAATCCTGCAGCTGCTCGGCAAGGTCGGTGATGATGAGGTTCTCGCAATCCCATCCCAATCGGGTTTTCACAGTTACCGGCACGTTTACCGCCTTTACCACCTCTCTTGTAATATCCAGCATCAATGGGATATTTCGGAGCATTCCGGCTCCTGCACCCTTTCCGGCAACCTTCTTCACCGGGCAACCGAAGTTAATATCAATCACATCCGGCTTCGCCTGTTCTACGATTTTGGCAGCTTCCACCATGTCCTCTGTGGTTCTGCCGTAAATCTGAATGCCCACAGGGCGTTCCTCATCGCTTATCGTAAGCTTGCTGACTGTACTCTTGATGCTTCTCACCAAGGCTTCCGCCGATACGAACTCAGTATAAACCATGGCGGCTCCGAATCGCTTGCAGAGCATGCGAAAACCAATATCTGTTACGTCTTCCATCGGAGCGAGGAAGAGGGGCTGAGGCCCAAATTCTATATTTCCTATTTTCATGAGTTTCGAGTGAAATCTTCTTATTCCTATGATGTATATCTTCTTTTTTGCGGCTGCAAAGTTACTGCTTTTTTCTGAAAATAAAGAAAATACTACTTCAAAAGATGATACATTCCCCCTGCAAAGGTCTTGATGACTCCCTTCATCTCCAATGTGAAGAGGAGGGAAGTGAGGCGAGAAATGTCGATATTCGTCTTTACGGAGATGAGATTCACTTGCAGGTCGTTGGTCTTGGAGAGGACTTCTATGATGAGTTGCTCCTCGGGCGATAACTCGGGGAAGAGGTTGCGCTCGATGCCTTGCTGCTTGGCTCGCATCAGAGTGGCGTCATCCTGCCAGCGCATGTCCTTCACAAAGTCCTCGGCACTGGTGATGAGCGTGGCGCCGTTGTTGCGTATCAGGTTGTTGCAGCCTTCGCTGTAGTAATCACCTATTCTGCCCGGGAAGGCAAAGACATCCCTACCGTAGGATTGCGAAATATCGCAGGTGATGAGGCCGCCGCCGTGAGCTGCGCTCTCTATCAGGATGCAGGCATCCGACATTCCCGCTACGATGCGGTTGCGGCGCACGAAGTTTATCTTATCAGCGTTTGTACGGGTAAGGAATTCGGTGAGCAGTCCGCCCTGTTCTATCATTCTTGCCGCCGTTTCCCGGTGCTGACGGGGGTAGAGGTCATCTAAGCCATGTGCCAGCACGCCCACGGTTTCATAGCCGCTGGCGAGTGCCTGTCGATGCGTCACGATATCCACGCCATAAGCCAGACCGCTCACAATCAAAACACGAGGAGAGAGCTGCTTCAGGTCGGTGATGAAGCGACGGATAAGGTCTTCGCCGTAAGGGGTGCAGTGGCGGGTTCCCACGATGTTGATGATTCGCTGCTGGTTCAGGTTGGCGTTGCCTTTATAGAAGAGCATAAGCGGCGCATCATCGCAATCCTTGAGTCGTTGCGGATAACGTTCATCGTTCATCGTTATCGGTTCTATGCCGTATCTTATATCGTATTCCAGTTCCTCTTCGGCGCGTTTTCGGGCGTCGTCGCAGTTTTGGATAGCGTTCACGAGTTTATCCGAGGCATCGGGGAGGATGTCTCGAAGGTTGTTCTTGTGCTCAAGGATGAGTGTGGCGGAGCTCACCTTTCGGTATAGCTCCAGCATTCCCGCAAGGCTGAAGTAGTTCAGCCTTGTTAAGAGTATAGTATTTAATATTTCCTGTTGGTCAGCCATAATCTTAAAAAATAATTAGTTATCTCTTCAAGTATTCATACCCAATCCTGCACCTCAGGCATTCCTTCTTGTCGCAGTATTCCTTCTTCAGCTGGATAAGCGCCTGGCTATCCCCGGCGTTCTCCACCTCCAGGCCGCACTGCTGCCACATCCTTACTATGTGGTTATTCTCGGCCTTCAGCTCCTCCAGGAAATCAAAGGCGCGGTCGCAGTATTTCTCCTCTCCACGGTGCCTGCCGTAGGCAAAGAGAATGGGAACCACGGTGTTGATGATGAGCAGATTGAGCGAGAAAGGGGAGAGGTGCTTCTCGTTTCTTATGCTCGTGCTGCCGAAGGTATAATGGGTTTCCCAATACTCCGTAACGCTGGTAGAGAGCACCTTCTTCGCCTCCTTCACCGTAGAAGCCCCCAGCAGCTGGCTAAGCCCCGCACGGCGGTTATAGTAAAGATTGGCAAGCTGCGAAATGCGGATATGCGGGAAGTTCTGCGGGCGAAGTCGCAGGAATCGCCACAGTTTGTAATCCATCGGCTGCAGCGAGAACTTGTGCGAGAGATAAAGATACTCGTTTCTCAATCTCGCAAAATACCCGTCGTTCATGGCGTCTTTCTGATATCTTTCGGGAATGGTGTTCAGCTCCAGCAATCCCGCCTGCCCCATGAAGATAGCCTCTATCTGGAAGAGGTCATCTCTGTGATGATCCACCGCCCTCAGAGGCAGTTTCAGCGCCCATTGCTCAAAGGCATCGCCATTGATTCCGAAGCCATAGTTTCTCGCCAAGGTCACGAAGTAGGCATTCTCCCAGTCGCTGTTGCAGCGGCGCACACGCTCTTCTATCGCCTCCGTCTTCTGCGAGAGACGCTCTGTTTGCAGGGCGCTCATCCACGAGTGAACGGTGAGCTTGGTGAGCGATGGAATTATCTGATAGCAAGGTGGATACTGGTCGATGGTGAGCAGCTCCTGATAGTGCTTGAAGACATTCTCGGGGATGTCAAGCTGCATCTGTGTCAGCGAGGCACCCTTGGAATTTCGGGCTTCCGTATCGATGTTGCCGCAGACGTGCAGAATCACGTTGTCGTATCTTTCGTCCTTGTCGTGAGCATGAAGATACCAGTCGCTCGCCTTGTCGTGAATCTCCACGTTGCCCACCCAGAGAGTTCCGGCAATCTTGATTTTGGCGTTGAAGAAATCGGGCCCTGCATTGCGGTTGTGCAATCCGGGGTCGATGACTTCCACCTGCCTGTGGTCGGTGGTGGAAAGAGGGGAGAGTGGGAAGAGTTTGTGCTTCCACACATAGTGAAGTAGTTGCTCCATATTGTTTCGGCTTTTATGGTTTATAGGATTGCCTCTTTCGGATCGCAAGTTCTGATGCTTGTTCTTTTGCAGAAATCGCAAGCTTGATGCTTGTCCTTTGATGGTGCAAGTTTTTTCACTCGTGTGCGGAAGGGGTATTGAAAAATCAGCTGTTAACTGTTAACCTGTTAACCTTGGGATGAGAAATATTTCTCGAATGCCTTGTCGTAATCCTCGCAGTTGCCCAGCTTGCCGTTGATGAGGCAGACGAGTTCTACGGTTGCCTTGAGGCAGAGCTTCTCATCGTTGGCACGGAAGATGTCCTGATGGAAGACGTATCTCACGCCCTGCTTCTCCAGCCACAGGCGCGAAAGGAATTCGTCATCGCATTGCAGCGGAACCTTGTACTGCAGGTTCATTCTCGCCACCACGGCATCCACACCCTTATTGTGCATTTCGGCAAAGCTGAGGCCGCATTCCTTCAGGAAGAGATGGCGGGTATGCTCCATGTAGTGCAGATAGTTGGCGTTGTTCACGATGCCCTCAATATCGCACTCGTAATCCCTCACTTCCATCTTTGTCTCGAATATGTATTTGCTCATCATTTTCTCTTTTTTAGTTACTAAATGAGGCTAAAAGCCCTAAATCACTGCAAAAATAACCAAAATTTTCTATTTATTATTATAATAACAAGGAT